>Ga0207678_10000163_pt1 | contig 55928 bp, 42 predicted proteins | sample KBSC63metaG_FD_184319 | JGI IMG/M metagenome (GOLD analysis project Ga0207678, IMG submission 184319) | Corn rhizosphere microbial communities from Kellogg Biological Station, Michigan, USA - KBS C6-3 metaG (SPAdes) (version 2) | ecosystem: Host-associated > Plants > Roots > Rhizosphere > Soil ... | reverse complement strand
GGCCGCGACCCCGCCGCGACGGACCCGCAGCCAGCGCCGGTAGCGCTCGGCCGGGCCGAGGTCGGCGGCCAGCGCGACGTGCCGGCCCGGGCCGAGCACCGCGGTCAGCGCGGCGTCGAGCCGGTCGAGGTCGGTGCGGTCGGGCACGACGAGCAGGGCCCCGCGCCCGGCGCCCAGCGCCGCCGCCGCAGCCTCCGCGTAGCGCCGCGGCCAGTCGTCGCCCGGCAGCGTCGACCAGACCGCCCGCGGCGACCGGCCGCCGGCCACCCCGCGCACGAACGCCTCGCCGGCCCGGTATGCGGTCCAGCCGCCGGGGCCGGCGGGCGTGGCCGGCGGCGGGGCCGGGTCGGGCGGCGGCTCCTTCTCCACCCGGGCGTGCCGGGGCGGCAGCGCCAGCCGCAGCACGTCGGTCAGCGAGCCGGCCCACCGGTCGGCCACCGCCCTGGCCAGCGTCGCGACGGCGGGCGACAGCACCGGCTCGGCCGACACCGACCGCTCCACGTACGCCAGCCGGCCGTCGTGCCCGCTGGCCGCGACCCGCTCCAGCACGACCGCGTCGACGAGCTGCCCGGCGAACCGCACCCGCACCCGCGAGCCCGGGAGCACCGAGTCGGCCAGGCCGGCCGGCACCAGGTAGTCGAACGGCCGGTCCAGGTGCGCCAGCGGCACGTCGACCACCACCCGCGCCACCGGATCCACCGCCGCCGGCTCCCGCACCTCCGGCCGCCGCGCCTGCCGCCCCGCACCGCCCGCAGTCTCCGCCGCCGCCTCGGGCAAGGCCTCCGCCGGCGCTCCGGCCCGGGCGGCCCGGGCCGCGGTGGGTGGGCCGGCCTTCGTCACAGGCGGTGGTCTACCAGACGACGCCGACCGCGCCGGAAGACGCCGCGTCCCCGGCGCCGCGCGGGGCGGGCCGGGGACGTCGGCGGGATCGGGCGCGGTGCTCAGCCCAGCGCCAGCGACTTCAGCTCGTCAGCCTTGTCGGTGCGCTCCCAGCTGAAGTCGGGCAGCTCCCGGCCGAAGTGCCCGTACGCCGAGGTCTGCGAGTAGATCGGCCGGAGCAGGTCGAGGTCGCGGATGATCGCCGCCGGCCGCAGGTCGAAGACCTGGGTGATCGCCTGCTGGATCGTCTCGTCGGAGACCGCGCCGGTGCCGAAGGTCTCCACGAACAGGCCCACCGGCTCGGCCTTGCCGATCGCGTAGGCCACCTGCACCTCGCACTGGGACGCCAGCCCCGCGGCGACCACGTTCTTGGCCACCCAGCGCATCGCGTACGCCGCCGACCGGTCGACCTTCGACGGGTCCTTGCCGGAGAACGCGCCGCCGCCGTGCCGGGCGTAGCCGCCGTACGAGTCGACGATGATCTTGCGACCGGTCAGCCCGGCGTCGCCCATCGGACCGCCGATCTCGAACCGGCCGGTCGGGTTGACCAGCAGCCGGTAGCTGCTGGTGTCGATGTCGAGGCCGGCCAGCTCCGGCTCGACCACGTGCTCCCTGATGTCCGGCTCGAGCAGCGTCTTGAGGTCGATGTCGGCGGCGTGCTGCGAGGAGACGACGACGGTGTCCAGCCGGACCGGCTTGCCGTCCTCGTACTCGATCGTGACCTGGGTCTTTCCGTCGGGCCGCAGGTAGGGAACGGTGCCGTCCTTGCGGACCTGGGTCAGCCGGCGGGCCAGCCGGTGCGCCAGCGCGATCGGCAGCGGCATGAGCTCGGGGGTCTCGTCGCAGGCGAAGCCGAACATGAGGCCCTGGTCGCCGGCGCCCTGCTTGGCGACCTCGTCGAGCTCACCCTCCTCGCGGGTCGAATACGAGGAGTCGACGCCCTGCGCGATGTCCGGCGACTGCGAGCCGATCGACACGCTCACTCCGCAGGAGGCGCCGTCGAAGCCCTTCTTCGAGGAGTCATAACCGATCTCGAGGATCTTCTCCCGGACGATCGTCGGGATGTCCGCGTACGCGTCGGTGGTGACCTCACCGGCGACGTGCACCTGGCCGGTGGTGATCATGGTCTCGACCGCGACCCGGCTGCGCCGGTCCTGAGCCAGGAGGGCGTCCAGGATCGCGTCACTGATCGCGTCCGCGATCTTGTCGGGGTGGCCCTCCGTGACGGACTCGGAGGTGAACAGACGCCGGGACAACGGCACTCCTCTGGCTATCGACCTTTGACGTTGACAGGATGTTCCGCGGCAGTCTACCGGCGGCCGTGCTCCGTTCCCGCATCAGCCGACCGGTACCGACCCGCCGCCGGCGGGTCACGGGGTGAGACGGCATGGGAGGCCCGATGCGTTTCCGCCTGGCTCTGCTCGCAGCGACCACCGCAGTCGCCCTGGTGGCGGCCACACCGGCCACCGCCTCGGCCGCCCCGCACGGACCATCGCCGGGTGCCCCGGGCGCCGGCGACCCCTACTTCCCGCTGCAGGGCAACGGCGGCTACGACGTGCGCGACTACGGGCTCGACCTGCGCTACGACCCGGGCACCCGCCGCCTGGACGGCACCGCGGCGATCCTGGCGACCGCGACCCAGGCGCTGAGCCGGTTCGACCTCGACCTGCGCGGGTTCACGGTCCGGTCGGTGACGGTCAACGGCCGGCACGCCTCGTTCACCCGCGCGGGGCAGGAGCTGAAGATCACGCCGGCCCGCCCGCTGCACAAGGGCGCGCCGTTCCTGGTGACGGTCGGCTACGGCGGCGTGCCGAAGGTGATCACGGACCCGGACGACTCGATCGAGGGCTTCGTGCCGACGAACGACGGCGCGTTCGTGGTCGGCGAGCCGCAGGGCGCGCCGGGCTGGTTCCCGGCCAACGACACGCCCAACGACAAGGCCACGTACACGATCAAGATGACGGTGCCGGCCGGCCTGACCGCGGTCGGCAACGGGCGGCTGCTGTTCCGGCGCACCGCCGGCGGCAAGTCGACCTTCGTCTGGCGCGAGTCCAAGCCGATGACGACCTACCTGGCCACGATCACGCTGGGCCGGTTCCAGGTGCACACGGCCAGGGCCGGGCACATCCCGGTGTACGTGGCGCTCGACCCGCAGGAGGCCGCGAAGGCCAAGCCGGTGACCGACCGGATCCCGGAGATCATCGCGTTCGAGCAGTCGGTCTTCGGGCCGTACCCGTTCGAGACCGTGGGCGCGATCGTCGACCACGCGCCGAACGTCGGCTACGCGCTGGAGAGCCAGACCAAGCCCAACTTCGACTCGGCGCCGAGCATCTCCACGCTGGCCCACGAGCTGGCCCACCAGTGGTACGGCGACTCGGTCTCGCTGACCAAGTGGCAGGACATCTGGCTCAACGAGGGCTTCGCGACGTACGCGGAGTGGCTCTGGTCGCAGCACACCGGCGGGCGCACGCCCCAGCAGTTCTTCGACCGGCTGTACGCGACGCCCGCCTCCGACCAGGACCTGTGGACGCCGCCGACCGGCGACCCCGGCGGCCCGGCGAACATCTTCGGCACGCCGTCCTACGACCGGGGCGCCATGACGCTGCAGGTCCTGCGCAACCGGATCGGTGACCGCGCGTTCTTCACCGTGTTGCGCAGCTGGGCGACGCAGCACCGGTACGGGCACGGGACCACGGCGCAGTTCATCGCGCTGTCGGAGCGCGTCTCGCACCAGAACCTGGGCGGCCTGTTCGAGGCCTGGCTGTTCACCCCAGGCAAGCCCGGCTTCACCCGCTGACAATCCGTCGGGCCGGCCTCCGGGCCGGCCCGACGCCCCGGGGTGGGTCAACGCCCACCGCGTGGGGCAGCCGGCGCCGGGCCCGGCCGGGTAAGTCAGCCGGCGCCAGGCGCGACCAGGTAAGTCAGCCGGCATAAGGCCCGTCCGAGGGGGTCAGCCAGCCGGCGTCAGGCACGGCCAGGTGAGTCAGCCGGGGTCCGGCCCGGCCGGTGAGTCAGCCGGGTCCGGCCCGGCCGGTGAGTCAGCCGGGTCCGGCCCGGCCGGTGAGTCAGCCGGCGTCCGGCCCGGCCGGTGAGTCAGCCGGGGTCCGGCCCGGCCGGTGAGTCAGCCGGGGTCCGGCCCGGCCGGTGAGTCAGCCGGGGTCGGGCCCGGCCGGGTGGGTCAGCCGAGCCGGTCGGCGATCAGGGTCCAGACGGTCGCGGCCAGGCTCGTCTTCGGGCCGGACGGGATCTCGATCTCGCCGCCGTCGGCGGTCAGCACGACCCCGGAGTTGTCCTTCTGCCCGAACGCCAGCCCGTCGCCGACCGGGTTCACCACCAGCAGGTCGGCGCCCTTGCGGGCGAGCTTCCGCCGGCCGTGCTCCAGCCAGTCGGCCTCGTCGTCGCCGGTCTCGGCCGCGAACCCGACGATCACCTGCCCGGTCCGGCGGCCGGCGAGCAGGTCGGCGAGCACGTCCGCGGTCGGCGCCAGCGCCACCGGCGGCGGCGGGCCGGCATCCTTCTTGATCTTGGCCGACTCGGTCATCGCCGGGCGGAAGTCGGCGACCGCGGCCGCCATCACGACCGCGTCCACGTCGCGGGCGGCGGCCAGCGTGACGTCGTGCAGCTCGGCCGCGGAGCTCACCCGCAGCACGGTGACCCCGGTCGGGTCCGGCAGCGCGACGTTGGCGGCGACGACCGTGACCTCGGCGCCGCGGGCGGCCGCGACCAGGCCCAGCGCGTAGCCCTGCCGGCCGCTGGAGCGGTTGCCGAGGAACCGGACCGGGTCGAGCGCCTCCCGGGTGCCGCCGGCGGTGACCAGCACCCGCCGGCCGGCCAGGTCGCGGGGCAGCGCGTCCGGGTCGGCCAGCAGCAGCCGGGCCAGGTCGCCGATGTCGACCGGGTCGGGCAGCCGGCCCCGGCCGGTGTCGGCGCCGGTGAGCCGGCCGACGGCCGGGTCGAGCACGACCGTGCCGCGCTCGCGCAGGGTCGCCACGTTGGCCCTGGTCGCCGGGTGCTCCCACATCTCGGTGTGCATGGCCGGCGCCAGCAGCACCGGGCAGCGGGCGGTGAGCAGGGTGTTGGTGAGCAGGTCGGCGGCAAGCCCGTGCGCGGCCCGGGCGAGCAGGTCGGCGGTGGCCGGCGCGACGACGACGAGGTCGGCCTCCCGGCCCAGCCGGACGTGCGGCACCTCGTGCGCGTCGGACCACACGCCGGTGTGCACCGGGTGGCCGGACAGCGCCGCCCAGGTCGGCTCGCCGACGAACCGCAGCGCGCCCTCGGTCGGCACCACCCGCACGTCGTGCCCGGTCTCGGTCAGCTGGCGGAGCAGCTCGCACGCCTTGTACGCGGCGATGCCGCCGGCGACCCCGAGCACGACCCGCGGCTTGTCCGCTGTCCCCACGCCGGTCAGCCTAGTGATCCATCGCGGCGGTGCCGCGCGCACACGGGAAGGCCGGCGCGGGAACTCCCGCACCGGCCTTCGGACGCCACGGCGCTACTCGGCGCCGGACTCGTGCGTGAGCAGGCCGCTGTTGATCTCGCGCAGCGCGATGGACAGCGGCTTCTCCTGCGGCTGGGTGTCGACGAGCGGGCCGACGTACTCCAGCAGGCCCTCGCCGAGCTGGGAGTAGTAAGCGTTGATCTGCCGCGCGCGCTTGGCCGCGTAGATCACGAGCGCGTACTTCGAGCTGGTGCGCTCGAGCAGCTCGTCGATGGGCGGGTTGGTGATGCCCTCGGGGACCGCGACGGTGCCGGCCAAAAGACGTCCTACTTCCTGGACCTGGGGACGGGGTGCTCTATCAAGGCTACCAACTCGTCGGCAGCCCGTTCGACCTCGTCGTTCACCAGCGTCACGTCGAACTCCGACTCGGAGGCCATCTCGATGCGGGCCTGGTCGAGCCGCTGCCGGATCACCTCGGCCGGTTCGGTGCCGCGGCCGACCAGCCGGCGCTCGAGCTCCTCGAACGAGGGCGGCGCCAGGAACACGAACTGCGCGTCCGGCATGAGCTTGCGCACCTGCCGCATGCCCTGCAGCTCGATCACCAGGAACGCCGGCCGGCCCTCGGCGAGCCGCTCCAGCACGGGGTGGCGCGGGGTCCCGTAGAGGTTGCCCGCGTAGTCCGCGTGCTCGAGCAGCTCGCCGGCCTCGATCAGCTCGGCCATCCGGTCCCGGGAGACGAAGTGGTATTCGACGCCGTCGGTCTCGGTCGGCCGTGGCGGCCGGGTGGTCACCGAGGTGGACACCCAGACCTCGGGGTGCCGGCGGCGGACGGCGGCGAGCACCGCATCCTTGCCGACACCGGACGGCCCGGACAGGACCGTCAAGCGCGCCTCGGCCGCGTCCGAGCGATCGGAACGGGCCGGCACGGGGTCGAGTATGGCCTCAGGACTCCGTGGCACCGAACTCACGCTCGAGCGCCGTGCGCTGCTTCGCCCCAAGACCGCGCACCCTGCGCGTGGGCGAGATCTCCAACCGCTCCATGATCTTCGCGGCCCGTGCCTTGCCGACGCCCGGCATGGACTCCAGCACGGCGGACACGCGCATCTTGCCGATCACGTCGTCGGTCTCGCCCTGGTTGAGAACCTCGGCGATGGAGACCCCGTTCTTCTTGAGGCGCTCCTTCACTTCCGCCCGGGCCTTGCGGGCCGCGGCGGCTTTCTCCAGCGCGGCAGCACGCTGCTCCGGGGTAAGAGGCGGGAGGGGCACCTGAGACTCCTCGAACAAGGGGTGGACGATTGGCGGCAACTTAGCGAGCGGGGGGCCTCACCGGCAACGTGCCTGGCCCATAACAGCGACTATCTGCCCGATCTGGCCAGCTCTGATGTCCGAATCGCCATGACTTCGGCCGCGATCCGATCGGTGGTGGCGCGCAGCCGGACGGGATCGGGCCCGGCACCGAGCACCTCCCGGGACACCGCCGGAAGCACCAAGGGCAGCGCCCGGCCGAAGACCGCGGGCAGGTCGGCCGGCGCCGCACCCTGCGCGCCGAGGCCCGGGGCGAGCACCGGACCGTGCAGGTGGTCGAGCCGGTGGCCGTGCTCGCCGACGGTGGCGCCGACGACCACGCCGACCGACCCGAGCGGGCCGCCCTCGGCCGCGTTGGCCGCCGCGGCCTGGTCGAGGACCGCCTGCGCGACGGTCCGCCCGTCGGCCTCGACCGCCCGCTGCACGGCCGGCCCCTCCGGGTTGGACGTGAGCGCGAGCACGAACACTCCGCGACCATTCGCATACGCGGCGTCCAACAGCGGCCGCAGCGACCCGAACCCGAGGTACGGGCTGGCGGTGATCGCGTCCGCCGCCAGCGGCGAGGCCGGGTCGAGGTAGGCGCCGGCGTAGCCGACCATGGTCGAGCCGATGTCGCCGCGCTTGACGTCGAGCAGGCTGAGCGCGCCGGCGTCCCGGATCGCGGCCAGCACCCGCTCCAGCACCGCGATCCCGCGGCTGCCGAACCGCTCGAAGAACGCCGACTGCGGCTTGACCACCGCCACCCGGCCGGCGACCGCCTCGACCGCGGTCAGCGCGAACCGCTCCAGCCCGGACGCGTCCTCGGGCAGCCCCCAGGCGCGCAGCAGCGGCAGGTGCGGGTCGATGCCGACCACCAGCGGCCCGCGGGCCTCGACCGCCTCGGCCAGCCGGGCGCCGAACGCCGGGCCGGTCACCAGACGTCCTCCTCGCCGAGCCGCCAGCTCGGCCTGGCCCCGGCCGCCGCGGACAGCCGCGCCGGGTCGCCCGCCGGCGCCGGGGGCGGTGGCACGACCAGCTCGACGCCGGCGTCGCGGTGCGCGTACCCGATCGCGTCGGCGACCGCGGCGAAGCCCCGCTCGCCCAGCGCGGTCTCCAGCTCGGCCAGCACCCGCACCGGCGCCGACGGGTCGCCGAACACCGCGGTGCCGACCGAGATCGCGCTGGCTCCGGCCAGCACGAACTGCAGGGCGTCCAGCCCGGTACGGATCCCGCCGACGCCGAGGATCGGCACCGACGGCAGCGCGGCGTGCACCTGCCAGACGCAGCGCAGCGCGACGGGCATGATCGCCGGGCCGGACAGCCCGCCGGTGACCCCGCCCAGCACCGGGCGCATGGTGTCCGGGTCGATCACCAGCCCGAGCATCGTGTTGACCAGCGTGAGCCCGTCGGCGCCGGCGTCGGCGCAGGCCCGGGCGACCGCGACGATGTCGGTGACGTCCGGGGACAGCTTGGCCAGCACCGGGACCACGGCCGGGATCTCGGCCCGGACCGCGGCCAGCACCCGGGAGGCGGCCAGCGGGTCGCAGGCGAACACCTCGCCGCGGCTCTCCACGTTGGGGCAGGAGATGTTCACCTCGACCGCGACCAGCGCGGGCGCGGGCGCGATCCGGCGGGCCAGCTCGGCATACTCGGCGACGCTGCCGCCGGCGATGCTCACCACCGCGCGGGCGTCGTGCTCGGCCAGCCAGGGCAGGTCGTGCGCCAGGAACGCGTCGACGCCGGGGTTCTGCAGGCCGATCGAGTTGAGCATGCCGCTCGGGGTCTCGGCCATCCGCGGCGTCGGCCGACCGGCCCGCGGCCGCAGTGTGACCGACTTGGTGACCACCGCGCCGAGCGTCGACACCGGTGCGAACGGCTGCAGCTCCCGGCCGGCCGCCGCGCACCCGGACGCGGTCAGCACCGGGTTGGGCAGCACCGCCCCGGCGAGGTCGGTGGTCATCTTCACCGGATGGGTCGCGAGCGTCACGAGATCGCCCCCAGCGCGTCCGCCGGCACGGTGCCGACGTCGTCCCAGCGCACCCGGTCGTGCTCGAAGACCGGACCGTCCACGCAGGACCGGCTCATCCGGGTCACTCCGTCCTCCCCCACCACCGGCAGCACGCAGGTCATGCACACCCCGATCCCGCAGGCCATCGACTCCTCGACCGCCACCTGGCACGGCAGCCCGTACGAGGCGGCGACCGCGCCGACCGCCCGCAGCATCGGCATCGGGCCGCAGGCGTAGACCGCGGCCGCGCCGGTCCGCTCGATCTCGTCCGGCAACGCGTCGGCGACCGTGCCGGGCCGGCCGACCGAGCCGTCGTCGGTGCACACCGCGACCGCGCCGGCGGTCCGCTTGGCCTCCAGCTCGCCGAAGAGCCGGTCCTGGGAGCCGGCGCCGAGCAGGAAGTCGACCCGGCACTCCCGGGCCCGCAGCGCTTCGGCGAGGGAGAACAGCGGCGCCGAGCCGTAGCCGCCGCCGACCAGCAGGCAGCCGGTCGGCGCGGCCGGCAGCCGGAACGGCCGCCCGAGCGGTCCGACGACGTCCAGCGGCTCGCCCGGCCGGACCCCGGCCAGCCACTCGGTGCCGCGGCCGTGCACGCCGACGACGATCTGCACGGTGCCGGAGAACGCGCCGACCGGGGTGGCCCGGTAGACCGCGAACGACCGGCGCAGCAGCAGCGCCGAGGCCGGCCCGCCGACCGACAGCGCGACGAACTGCCCCGGCCGGAACCGCTCGGCGATTCCGCCGGCCGTGATCTCGACCAGCTGGTAGGCGCCGACCCGGCGGCGGGCCAGCACCTCGCCGCGGACCTGGACCGGCTCGCGGCGCTCCGCGACCGGATCCCCCTGCACCGACGACCCCACCGTCACCGGTCCCCCTCCCGCAGCTGGGCGTGCAGCTCCTGCAGCGAGCGCACGCCGATGTCCCCGCGCAGCAGCGCCTCGACCCCCTGCACGCAGGCGGTCATACCCTGCACCGTGGTCACGCACGGGATCCCGGCGGCGACCGCGGCGGTGCGGATCTCGTACCCGTCGAGCCGCGGGCCGGAGTTGCCGGGCGACCCCCACGGCGTGTTGAACACCAGCGCCACCTCGCCGTCCTGGATCCGCTGCACGCAGTCGGGCTGCTCCGGCGTGCCCTTCCGGTAGCGCGCCACCACCTCGACCGGGACGCCGTGCCGGCGCAGCGCCAGCGCGGTGCCCTCGGTGGCGAGGATGCGGAAGCCGAGGTCGGCGAGCCGCATGATCGGCAGGATCGCGGCCCGCTTGTCCCGGTTGGCGATCGAGACGAACGCCGTCCCGCCGGTCGGCAGCGATCCGTACGCGGCCGCCTGGGACTTCGCGAACGCCGTGCCGAACGCGGCGTCGAGACCCATCACCTCGCCGGTGGAGCGCATCTCCGGCCCGAGCACGGTGTCCACACCGGACCCGTCGGTGCGGCGGAACCGGTGGAACGGCAGCACCGCCTCCTTGACCGCCACCGGCGCGTCCGCGGGCAGGTCGCCGCCGTCGCCGGTGGCCGGCAGCAGGCCCTCCTTGCGCAGCTGCTCGACGGTCGCGCCGAGCGCGATCCGGGCGGCAGCCTTGGCGAGCGGGACCGCCGTCGCTTTGGACACGAACGGCACCGTACGCGACGCCCGCGGGTTCGCCTCGAGAACCGACAGCATCCCGTCCTTGAGTGCGTACTGAACGTTGATCAGTCCGCGTACGCCGATCCGGGCGGCCAGCTCGCCGGTGGCCTGCCGGACCGCGGCGACGTCGGTCGCGCCGAGCGTGATCGGCGGCAGCGCGCAGGCCGAGTCGCCGGAGTGGATCCCGGCCTCCTCGATGTGCTCCATCACCCCGCCGAGGTAGAGCTGCTCGCCGTCGTAGAGCGCGTCCACGTCCAGCTCGACCGCGTCGTCGAGGAACCGGTCGACCAGGATCGGGTGCTCGGTCCGGTCCGACCCGCCGATCTCCGCAAGGTGCCGGGTCAGGTACGACTGCAGCGCCGCCTCGTCGTACACGATCTCCATTCCCCGCCCGCCCAGCACGTACGAGGGCCGGACCAGCACCGGGTAGCCGATCTCCGCGGCCACGGCCCTGGCCTCGGCGAACGAGGACGCCGTCCCGTGCCGCGGCGCCGGCAGCCCGGCACCGGTGAGCACCGCGCTGAACTCCTCGCGGTCCTCGGCCAGGTGGATCGCCTCCGGCTGGGTGCCGAGGATCGGCACCCCGGCGTCCTTGAGCCGCTGCGCCAGCCCGAGCGGGGTCTGGCCGCCGAGGGTGCAGATCACCCCGGCCACCGTCCCCGACTCCTGCTCGGCGTGCACAACTTCGAGCACGTCCTCGAGCGTCAGAGGTTCGACGTAGAGCCGGTCGGAGGTGTCGTAGTCGGTGGAGACGGTCTCCGGGTTGCAGTTGACCATGACGGTCTCGTAGCCGGCCTGGCGCAGCGACTGGGCCGCGTGCACGCACGAGTAGTCGAACTCGATGCCCTGGCCGATCCGGTTCGGTCCGGAGCCGAGGATGATCACCTTCGGCCGCTCGGGCTGCGGCGCGACCTCGGTCTCCTCGTCGTAGGTCGAGTAGTGGTAGGGCGTCGCGGCGGCGAACTCGGCCGCGCAGGTGTCCACGGTCTTGAACACCGGCCGGATCCCGCTGCGCAGCCGCAGCGTGCGCACCCCGTCCTCGCCGGCGAGCTCAGGCCGCAGCGCCGCGATCTGCCGGTCGGACAGCCCGAACCGCTTGGCCCGGCGCAGCAGCTGCGGGGTGAGCACCGGCGCGTCCGCGACGTCAGCGCCGACCTGCCGCGCGGTCGCGATCTGCTCGACGAACCAGGGGTCGATGCCGCTGGCGCCGGCCACCGCGGCGACCGTGGCCCCGGCCCGCAGCGCCCGCTCGATCGTGTAGAGCCGGCCGTCGACCGGCGTCGCCAGCTCGGCCACCAGCCGGTCCCGGTCGCCCGGGCCGACGTCGGGGTCGGGTCCGGTCCACCAGCCGGCCCGGCCGGTCTCGGTCGACCGCATCGCCTTGCCCAGCGCCTCGGTGAAGCTGCGGCCGATCGCCATCGCCTCGCCCACGCTCTTCATGTGCGTGGTCAGCTCACGGTCCGCGGTCGGGAACTTCTCGAACGCGAACCGCGGCACCTTGACCACGACGTAGTCGAGCGTCGGCTCGAACGAGGCCGGCGTCTGCCCGGTGATGTCGTTGCGGATCTCGTCCAGCGTGTAGCCGATGGCCAGCTTGGCCGCGATCTTCGCGATCGGGAAGCCGGTCGCCTTGGACGCCAGCGCGGACGAGCGGGACACCCGCGGGTTCATCTCGATGACGACCATCCGGCCGGTGCGCGGGTGGACCGCGAACTGGATGTTGCAGCCGCCGGTGTCCACCCCGACCTCACGCAGCACCGCGATGCCGAGGTCGCGCATGGCCTGGTATTCCCGGTCGGTCAGCGTCATCGCCGGCGCCACCGTGACCGAGTCGCCGGTGTGCACGCCCATCGGGTCGACGTTCTCGATCGAGCAGACCACGACCACGTTGTCGTTGCGGTCCCGCATCAGCTCGAGCTCGAACTCCTTCCAGCCGAGCACGCTCTCCTCGACCAGCACCTCGTGCACCGGGCTCGCGGCCAGCCCCGCCGCCGCCATCCGCCCCAGCCGCTCGGGGTCGCGGGCCACCCCCGAGCCGGCGCCGCCCATCGTGAACGACGGCCGCAGCACCACCGGCAGGTCGAGCTCGCCGGCCGCCGCGAACACCTCGTCCAGCGACCGGCACAGCCGGCTGCGCGGCACGTCGCCGCCGACCTTGCGAACGATCTCCTTGAACTGCTCGCGGTCCTCGCCGCGCCGGATGGCGACCACGTCCGCGCCGATCAGCCGGGCGCCGTAGCGCTCGAGGACGCCGGTCTCGGCCAGCTGCACGGCGATGGTGAGCGCGGTCTGCCCGCCGAGCGTGGCCAGCACCGCGTCCGGCCGCTCCCGGGCGATCACCTTGGTGACGAACTCGGCCGTGAGCGGCTCGACGTAGGTGGCGTCGGCGAACTCGGGGTCGGTCATGATCGTGGCCGGGTTGGAGTTGACCAGGCTGACCCGCAACCCTTCCGCCTTGAGCACCCGGCAGGCCTGGGTGCCGGAGTAGTCGAACTCGCAGGCCTGGCCGATCACGATCGGCCCGGAGCCGATCACCAGCACGTGCCGGAGGTCGTCCCTGCGCGGCATCAGCGGCCGCCCATCTGCTCGGCGAACCGGTCGAACAGGTAGGCGGCGTCGTGCGGCCCGGCCGCCGCCTCGGGGTGGTATTGCACGCCGAACGCCGGCCGGTCCAGGCAGCGCAGGCCCTCCACGACGCCGTCGTTGAGGTTCACGTGGCTGACCACCACCCGGCCGAACCCGGTGTCCGCCTCCGGCGGCGCGTCGACCGCGAAGCCGTGGTTGTGCGCGGTCACCTGCACCCGGCCGGTCGCGTTGTCCCGCACCGGCTGGTTGATCCCGCGGTGGCCGTACCGGAGCTTGTACGTGCCGAAGCCGAGCGCCCGGCCGAGGATCTGGTTGCCGAAGCAGATCCCGAACAGCGGCACGCCCGCGGCCAGCACTCCGCGGACGGCCTCCACCGGCCCGTCGGTGGCGGCCGGGTCGCCCGGCCCGTTGCTGACGAACACCCCGTCCGGATCGAGCGCGAGCAGGTCGTCGGCACTGGACCAGGCCGGCAGCACGTGCGTCTCCACCCCGCGGCGGGCCAGCAGCGCCGGCGTCATCCGCTTGATGCCGAGGTCGAGCGCGGCGACCACGTGCCGCTTCGGGCCGTCTGCCGGCACCACGTACGGCTCCCGGGTGGACACCTCGTGGGCCAGGTCCGCGCCGAGCATCCCGGGCGCCGCCAGCACCCGGGCCAGCAGCGCCTCCGGGTCGGACTCCACCGAGGACACGCCGACCCGCATCGCGCCGCGCTCGCGCAGGTGCCGGGTCAGCGCCCGGGTGTCCACACCGGACACCCCGACCACGCCGGCCCGCTCGAGCTCGTCCGGCAGCGACCGGCTCGACCGCCACGAGGACGGGGTCAGGGTGAGGTCGCGCACCACGTAGCCGGCGACCTGCACGCGGCCGGACTCGGCGTCCTCGTCGTTGATGCCGGTGTTGCCGACGTGCGGCGCGGTCATCACCACGACCTGCCGGTGGTACGACGGGTCGGTGAGCGTCTCCTGGTAGCCGGTCATCCCGGTGGCGAAGACCGCCTCGCCGACGCTCTCCCCCACTGCCCCGAACGCCTCGCCGCGGAACGTCCGGCCGTCCTCCAGCACGAGCAGTGCGCTCACCGCACCGCCTTCCCGTCGAGCACGGTCGGCTCGCCGCGCAGGAAGGTCGCCACCACCCGGGCCGGCAGCTCGCGGCCCGCGTACGGGGTGTTGCGGCTGCGGGAGGCCGACGCGGCCGGGTCCGGCGTCCACCGGGCGGCGGGGTCGACCAGCGTGAGCGAGGCCGGCGCGCCCTCCGCCAGCGACGGCGGCGTGAGCCCGCCGATCCGGGCCGGCGCGGTCGACATCCGCTCGGCCAGCCCGCGCCAGTCGAGCAGCCCGGTCTCCCGCATCGCCAGCACGGCCACCGACAGCGCGGTCTCCAGCCCGAGCATCCCGGGCCGGGCCGCGGCCCACTCGGTCTCCTTGTCCTCCAGCGCGTGCGGCGCGTGGTCGGTGGCGACCGCGTCGATCGTGCCGTCGGCCAGCGCGGCCCGCAGCGCGGCCACGTCCTCGGCCGTCCGCAGCGGCGGGTTGACCTTGTAGACCGGGTCGTAGGTGGCGGCCAGCTCGTCGGTGAGCAGCAGGTGGTGCGGGGTCACCTCGGCGGTGACCCGGGTGCCCTTGCTCTTGGCCCAGCGCAGGAGCTCCACCGAGCCGGCGGTCGAGACGTGGCAGACGTGCAGCCGGGAGCCGACGTGCGCGGCCAGCAGCACGTCCCGGGCGATCATCGCCTCCTCGGCCGCGGCCGGCCAGCCGGCCAGTCCCAGCCGGGCCGCCACCACGCCCTCGTTCATCTGCGCGCCGGCGGTCAGCCGCGGCTCCTCGGCGTGCTGGGCGACCACCCCGTCGAACGCCTTGACGTACTCCAGCGCCCGGCGCATGAGCTGCGGGTCGTGCACCGGCTTGCCGTCGTCGGAGAAGACCCGCACCCGGGCGGCCGAGTCCGCCATCGCGCCGAGCTCGGCCAGCCGCTCCCCGCCCAGGCCGGCGGTGACCGCGCCGACCGGGCGGACGTCGACCAGCCCGGCCTCCCGCCCCAGCCGCCAGACCTGCTCGACCACGCCGGCGGTGTCGGCCACCGGCTCGGTGTTGGCCATCGCGTGCACGACCGTGTAGCCGCCCAGCGCGGCCGCCCGGGAGCCGGTCTCGACGGTCTCGGCGTCCTCCCGCCCCGGCTCGCGCAGGTGCGTGTGCAGGTCCACCAGCCCGGGCAGCGCGACCAGCCCGGCCGCGTCGAGCACCGTGGCGCCGCGGGTGCTGCCGGTGGCCACGACCCCGTTCCTGATCAGCAGGTCGACCGGCGCGTCGCCGTACGGCGCGACGCCCTCGAGCAGGAAGGCGGTCATGCCGGGCTCCCGCCGAGCAGCAGGTAGAGCGCTGCCATCCGCACGCTCACCCCGTTCGAGACCTGTTCGACGATCGTGGACCGGCGCGGGTCGTCGGCGACCTCGGCGGCGATCTCCATGCCCCGGTTCATCGGGCCCGGATGCATGACGATCGCGTCGTCCGGCAGCAGCGCCATCCGGGTCCGGTCCAGCCCGTACCGGCGGCTGTACTCGCGCGCCGACGGGAAGTATGCCTCGCCCATCCGCTCCCGCTGCACCCGCAGCATCATCACCACGTCCGCCTTGGGCAGGCTGGCGTCGAGGTCGTAGGAGACCGCCGCCGGCCAGACCTCGACACCCACCGGAAGCAGCGTCGGCGGCGCCACCAGCGTCACGTCGGCCCCGAGCGTGGCCAGCAGCAGCACGTTGGACCGGGCCACCCGGCTGTGCAGCACGTCGCCGACGATGGCCACCCGCAGGCCGTCCAGCCGGCCGAGCCGCTGGCGCATCGTGTACGCGTCGAGCAGCGCCTGCGTCGGGTGCTCGTGGGTGCCGTCGCCGGCGTTGAGCACGCTGCCGCGCACCCAGCCGGCCAGCCGGTGCGGCGCGCCGGAGGCCGGGTGCCGGATCACCACCGCGTCCGAGCCCATCGCCTCCAGGGTCAGCGCGGTGTCCTTGAGCGACTCGCCCTTGGACACGCTCGACCCCTTGGCCGAGAAGTTGACCACGTCCGCGGACAGCCGCTTGGCCGCCAGCTCGAACGAGGTGCGGGTGCGGGTGGAGTCCTCGAAGAACAGGTTCACCACCGTGCGGCCGCGCAGCGTCGGCAGCTTCTTCACCTCGCGGCCGGTCAGCGCCTCGTCCAGCCGCTCGGCCGTGTCGAGGACGGTCAGTGCCTCGTCCCGGCTCAGGTCACCGGCGGAGAGCAGGTGCTTCACCGGGCCACCTCATTTCCGGCCGCCCCAGGCACGGCGGCCGGCTGCTCGAGCAGCACCGCGTCCCGGCCGTCGGTCTCGGACAGCAGCACCCGCACGGTCTCCTCGTGCGAGGTGGGGATGTTCTTGCCGACATAGTCGGCCCGGATCGGCAGCTCCCGGTGGCCACGGTCGACCAGCACCGCCAGCTGCACCGCGCGGGGCCGGCCGAGGTCGCGCAGCGCGTCGAGCGCGGCCCGCACCGTACGGCCGGAGTACAGGACGTCGTCGACGAGGACGACCAGCCGGCCGTCCACGCCGCCGGGCGGCTCCACGGTGGGCTCCAGCGGGCGCACCCCGCGCAGCCGCAGGTCGTCGCGGTGCAGGGTGACGTCGAGGACGCCGACCGGCACGTCGATGCCCTCGAACGTGCGGATGCGGGCGGCGAGGCGGCGGGCCAGCGGGACGCCGCGGGTCGGGATGCCGAGAATCACGGTGTCGGTGGCGCCGCCGGTCTTCTCCAGCAGCTGGTGGGCGATGCGGTCGACGATCCTGGACACCGCCGGGGCGTCGAGGAGCGCACGGCTCACGGGGACCTCCTTCCCCGCCTCACCGGACGGGTCGTTAAAGGACGTCGGTCGGCACCCACCGTAGCAGCGAGATCTCGCCGTGAGCCGCAGCGCACGCCGGAGCGTGGTGACTGCAAAGGAGTGCAGTGACTCCGGCGGCGGTGCGCCATGCGGTCGATTCGGCCGAGCCGGACAGGGCATACGCTGTATCGGACAGACACCGGTCGCAGTCATGTTGCGTCATTGGCGGGAAATGGTGTCACTCGACCGGGTGATTTCCGGGCGGCGCGTCGGGCCGCCTGGGCTACAGGCGGTGACGAGTGGGGACGATCTTCGGCAAGCCGGCTTGACCGCGGAGCGTCATACCGCCTACGGTCACGCTCCGTAGTCGAAAGCGCGGGGGGCCAGACATGACAGTGCTCGGTGTCGCACCGGAGATGGAGCGCAACGGAATGACCAGCGACTACGCCAGGGCCCTCGGCGCACGCCTGCGTGCCATCCGCACGCAGCAGGGCCTCTCGCTGCACGGCGTCGAGAAGAAGTCGAAGGGCCGGTGGAAGGCCGTCGTCGTCGGCTCGTACGAGCGCGGCGACCGTGCCGTAACCGTGCAGAAGCTGGCCGAGCTCGCCGATTTCTACGGCGTGCCCGTCGGCGAGCTGCTGCCGGAGGGACGGACCGCCTCCGCGGCCGCCCCGGCCCAGAAGATCGTGCTCAACCTGGAGCGGCTGTTCCAGCTGCCCCCGGACCAGGTCGGCCCGCTCGCCCGCTACGCGCAGGCGATCCAGAGCCAGCGCGGCGACTACAACAACAAGGTCCTGTCCATCCGCGGCGAGGACCTGCGGTCGCTGTCGATCATCTACGACCTCTCTGAGGGCGAGCTCACCGAGCGGCTGATCGAGTGGGGAGTGCTGGCGCCGGACGCCCGCAGCATCGACCCCGCGCTCGACCGCCGCTCGGAGGACAGACGCTCCGCCGACCGCGCCTGAGCGGACACCAGAAGGCCGGCCGTCCCATCCGGGCCGGCCGGCCTTCTCCCACGCACCGCCTCAGTCGACCGCCCGCGGCGGGCCGGGGATGGGGTTCGGCGGCGGTACCGCGGGTGGCCGCTCCCGGAGCACCCGGCCGAGCACGCCGTTGACGAACCGCGGCGACTCGTCGGTGGACAGCGACTTCGCCAGCTCGACCGCCTCGTCGATCGCGACCGCGTCCGGCACGTCCTCGCGCAGCATCAGCTCGTACAGCGCCAGCCGCAGCACGGCCCGGTCCACCGGTGGCATCCGGTCGACCGTCCAGCCCTCGGAGTGCTCACCGAGCACCCGGTCGATCCGCTCCAGGTTGCCGGTGACGCCCTCGACCAGCTCGACCGCGTAGTCCGGCACCGGCGGGTCGGCCTGCGCCAGCCGCTCGGCCAGCAGCTCCCGCGGGTCGGCGGCCCGCACGTCCGCCTCGTACAGCAGGTCGACCGCCCGTTTGCGGGCCTTGCTCCGAGCCGCCATCCCTACGCTCGGCCGAGGTAGCGCCCGTCGCGGGTGTCCACCTTGACCTTCTCGCCGGTGGAGACGAACAGCGGGACCTGGATGGTCGCGCCGGTCTCCAGCGTCGCCGGCTTGGTGCCGCCGGTCGACCGGTCGCCCTGCAGCCCGGGGTCGGTCTGCTCGATGACGAGCTCGACGCTGGTCGGCAGCTCGACGTAGAGCGGGGTGCCGTCGTGCATGGCGACCACGACCTCGGTGTTCTCCAGCAGGTAGCCGGCGCCGTCGCCGACCGTGCCGGCCGGCACCGGGACCTGCTCGTACGTCTCCGAGTCCATGAACACGAAGTCGTCGCCCTCGCGGTAGAGGTAGGTCATCGAGCGCTTGTCGACGGTGGCGGTCTCCACCTTCGTGCCCGCGTTGAAGGTGCGGTCGACGACCTTGCCGGAGAGCACGTTCTTCAGCGTGGTGCGCACGAAGGCACCACCCTTGCCGGGCTTGACGTGCTGGAACTGGACTACGGACCACAGCTGCCCGTCCAGGTCGAGCACGAGTCCGTTCTTCAGGTCGTTGGTGGTGGCCACGCCGGGTTTCTCCGCATGCTTCAGGGTCAAGGTGACTGGCTAGAGGACCGTGAGGTCCTTGGACGACAGCGTCAGCAGCTCCGGCTCGGCGCCATCGCGAACGACCAGGGTGTCCTCGATGCGGACGCCGCCGCGCCCGGGAAGGTAGACCCCCGGCTCGACGGTGACGGCCATCCGGTCCATCAGTGTACCGGCGCCGAGCGGGCTGAGCGCCGGCGCCTCGTGGATCTCCAGCCCGACGCCGTGGCCGAGACCGTGCCCGAACTGCTCGGCCCGGCCGGCGCCGGCGATGACGTCGCGGGCGGCCGCGTCGATCGACCGCACCTCGGCGCCGATCCGCAGCGCGGCCCGGCCGGCGGCCTGCGCGGTGTGCACCAGGTCGTAGATCTCCCGCTGCCAGTCGGCCGGCCGGCCGAGGACGAACGTGCGGGTCATGTCCGAGTGGTAGCCGCCGTACTCGGCGCCGAAGTCGAGCTTCACGAAGTCGCCGGCGGCCAGCTCGCGCTCGGCCGGGCGGTGGTGCGGGATGGCCGAGTTGGGCCCGGTGGCGACGATCGTCTCGAAGCTGGGTGCGTCCGCGCCGTGGTCGAGCATCCGCGCGTCCAGCTCGCGGCCGATCTCCCGCTCGGTGCGGCCGGGGCGCAGCCCGCCGGCGGCGATCAGCTTGGCGAGCGCGCGGTCGGCGATCGCGCAGGCCTGCCGCAGCAGCCCGACCTCGGTGTCGTCCTTGACCGCGCGCAGCTGCTCCACCGCGCGCTTGACGCTGACCAGCTCACCACCGGCCGCCTCGGCCAGCGCCGCCTGCAGGTCGACGGTGACGTCGTGGGTCTCGATGCCGAGCGTGCGGTAGCCGTCCTTGGCCGACCGCTCGGCCAGCGCGACCGCGCTGGTGCGGTCGATCAGCAGCTCGACCTCCGGGGCTTGCTCACCCGCCTGGACGGTGTAGCGCCCGTCGGTGCAGAGCACCTCCGGCCGGTCCCCGTCGGCCGGCACCAGCAGGGCACCGTTCGAGCCGGTGAAGCCGGTCAGGTAGCGGACGTTGACCAGCCGGGTCACCAGCACCGCGTCCAGCCCGGCGGTCCGGGCGGCGGCACGCAGTCGGTCCCGGCGTTCGGCGGAGGCACTCACCCGGCCAACCTACCCGGCGCCGCCGCCGTCCCCGGCGACGGCCGACCATGCCTCGGCCAGCAGCTCCGGGCCGGGGTCGGCGAGGATCGCCGGCCGGGCCGGCCCGTCCAGCACGACGAACCGCAGGACCGCGCCGCGGGCCTTCTTGTCCACCCGCATCGCCTCGTGCAGCTCCGGCCAGCCGGTGCCGTCGTACGTGACCGGCAGGCCGAGCGTGGCCAGCACGGTCCGGTGCCGGTCGGCGGTGGCCGGGTCGAGCCGCCCGGCGGCCCGGCCGAGCGCGGCCGCGAAGACCAGCCCGACCGCGACCGCGTCGCCGTGCCGGACCCGGTAGCGCTCGCGCCTCTCGATCGCGTGCGCGAGCGTGTGGCCGTAGTTGAGGTATTCGCGCTCGCCGCTGTCCCGCAGGTCCCGGCCGACCACCGCGGCCTTGACCCGCACCGCCCGCTCGACCAGCTCCGCGGCCGGTGCCGCCACGCCGTCGCGCTCCAGCAGGTCGAGGATCGCCGGGTCGGCGATGAACCCGCACTTGACCACCTCGGCCAGCCCGGCCCGGTAGTCGGCCGGCGGCAGGGTGGCCAGCGCGGTCAGGTCGCAGAGCACGCCGGCCGGCGGGTGGAACGCGCCGACCAGGTTCTTGCCGGCGGCCACGTCGATACCGGTCTTCCCGCCCACCGCCGCGTCGACCATGCCGAGCAGCGTGGTCGGCAGGTGCACCACCCGCACGCCGCGCAGCCAGGCGGCGGCGACCCAGCCGGCGAGGTCCGTGGTGGCGCCGCCGCCGAGCCCGACGACCGCGTCGGAGCGGGTGAAGCCGGCCGCGCCGAGCGCGTCCCAGCACTCGCCGGCGACGGCCAGGGTCTTGGCGGCCTCGCCGTCCGGCACCGGCAGCGGCAGCACGGCGAGCCCGGCCGCCCGCAGCGTCTCGGCCACCGCCGCGGCCCGCCCGGCCAGCGCCGCCGGGTGCACCAGCGCGACCTGCGCGGCGCCGCCGAGCAGCCCGGCCAGCTCGCCGTCGAGCCCGTCGCCGACGACCACCTCGTACGGCGCGGGGCCGCCGACCGGGATCCGGACCGGGACGCGCGGGCTCACCCCGGGTCCAGCGTGGTCACCGCGGCGAGCACCGCGTCGGCGACCTCGTCGGGCGTGCGGTCGTCGGTGCCGATCTCGGCCACCGCGACCTCCCGGTAGAGCGGCAGCCGGGCGTCCAGCAGCGCGCGCAGCTGCTGGCGGGGGTTGCCGAGCAGGAGCGGCCGGTCCCGGTTGAGCCCGACCCGGCCGGCCGACGTCGGCACGGTCGCGGTCAGCAGCACGACCGGCCGGCCGGCCAGCCGGGCGCGGGTCCGCTCGGCCAGCACCGCGCCGCCGCCGAGCGCGACCACGGCGTCCCGGGTCAGCGCCTCGACCACCGCGTCGGCCTCCAGCCGGCGGAACTCCTCCTCGCCGTCGTCGACGAAGATGTCGCTCACCGGCTTGCCGGCCCTGGCCACGACGAGGTCGTCGGTGTCCACGAACGGCACGGACAGCCGGTCGGCCAGCAGCCGCCCGACGGTCGTCTTGCCCGCCGCCGGCGGCCCGACCAGCACCACCCGCGGGCGCCGCGCCCGGGAGTCGTCGCGCTCGCTCACTTCACCACCAGGGAGTCGAGGTAGCCGCGGGCGTTGCGGGCGGTCTCGGCGACCGAGTCGCCGCCGAACTTCTCCAGCGCCGCGTCGGCGAGCACCAGCGCGACCATCGCCTCGGCGACCACGCCGGCGGCCGGCACCGCGCAGACGTCCGAGCGCTGGTTGATCGCGACCGCCGGCTCGCCGGTGGCCACGTCCACGGTGGCCAGCGCCCGCGGCACGGTGGAGATCGGCTTCATGGCGGCCCGCACCCGCAGCGGCTCACCGGTGCTCATCCCGCCCTCGGTGCCGCCCGACCGGCCGGTACGGCGGCGCAGCCCGGCCGGACCGCTCTCGATCTCGTCGTGCGCCTGGGAGCCGCGGCGGCGGGCGAGGTCGAAGCCGTCGCCGAGCTCGACGCCCTTGATCGCCTGGACCCCCATCAGCGCCGCGGCCAGCCGCGCGTCCAACCGCCGGTCGCCGTGCACGTGGCTGCCGAGGCCGGGCGGCAGGCCGTGCGCGACGACCTCGACGATCCCGCCGAGGGTGTCGCCGTCCTTCCGGGCCGCGTCGATCTCGGCCACCATCGCGTCGCCGGCGGCCGGATCGAAGCAGCGCACCGGGGACTCGTCGACCGCGGGCGCGTCGTCCGGACCCGGCAGCGTCCCGTACGGCACCGCGACCTCGCCGATGCGGACCACGTGGGACAGCACGGTCACGCCGAGGGTCTGGTCCAGGAACGCCTTCGCCACCGCGCCGAGCGCGACCCTCGCCGCGGTCTCCCGGGCGCTGGCCCGCTCCAGCACCGGCCGCGCGTCGTCGAAGCCGTACTTCTGCATGCCGACCAGGTCGGCGTGCCCCGGCCTCGGCCGGGTCAGCGGCGCGTTGCGGGCCAGCCCGTCGAGCTCGTCGGCCGGCACCGGGTCGGCGCCCATCACCTTCTCCCACTTCGGCCACTCGGTGTTGCCGATCCGGATCGCGACCGGGCCGCCGAGCGTGCGCCCGTGCCGTACGCCGCCGAGCAGGTCGACCTCGTCGCGCTCGAAGCTCATCCGGGCGCCCCGGCCGTAGCCGGCGCGGCGGCGGGTGAGCGCGTCCGCCACGTCGTCGGACGTGATCCGGACGTCGGCCGGCAGCCCCTCCAGCACGGCGACCAGCGCCGGGCCGTGCGACTCCCCTGCGGTCAGCCAGCGCAGCACGGCGACCATGATTTCACCCTCGGGGGGCTCCGCCCCCCGAGTACCCCCCGCGATACGAAGAATCACGCGCCGACGGACAGGTAGGCATCCACCAGCGGGCGGCCGGCGACGACCCCGACCAGCGCGCCGGCGATCAGCCAGGGCCCGAACGCGAGGTGGTCGCGCAGCCCGGCCCGCCGGGACGCCAGCATGGCCAGGGCGGCGACCGCGCCGAGCGTGAATCCGGCTGCGGCGCCGACGACGAGCACCCCCCAGCCGAGCCAGCCGAGGAACAGGCCGAGCACGCCGAGCAGCTTCACGTCCCCGAAACCGAGGCCGCCGCGCGGCGCCAGCAACGCCAGCAGGAACGCCGCGGCGCCGGTGACGGCGGCGGCGAGCACGGCCCGCCGGAGCGCCGGCCAGTCGGCCGGGATCGCCAGCAGCACGAGACCCACCGGGTAGGACGGCAGGGTCAGCCGGTCCGGCAGCCGCAGCGTCTCGATGTCGATGACGGCGAGCGTGACCCCGACCGCCGCCAGCCACAGGTACGCCGGCAGTTCCGGCTCCGCCCCGACCGCCCCCGCCACCGCCCCCATCGCGACCACGGCCAGCCCCGTGACGACGACCACCCGCCGCCGGCCGGCCTCACCGCCGCGCCACCACCACTTCCCCAGCACCGGATCCCCGGCCGGTACCGACAACGTCAACCCAGCCAGAAACGGCCCGAGCACCACCCCGAGCAACGCACCCAACAGCCCGACGAGCACCGCGGCACCCTACCGAGCCAGGAGCCGACACCCGCCGCTCGTCCACAGGCGACCGGAGTTGGGTTGGAAGTGATGGGGTCCTCCGCCTTCGGCGGGGCTCGTTGGAAGAGGTCGGTCGACAACCCACCAGTGCACCCGAGCTATCGCCCGGGGGTTACGGGGGCCGCCCCCGGCGGCTAGCAGAGATGGGCCGCCTGGCACTTCGCCTTGGCCGTGTTGAACACGTCCCGGTCGTTGGTGAACAGGTGGTGGCCGGGGTGGCTGGCGTCGAGCACGTAGTAGAGCCACGGTCCCTTCGCCGGCGCCACCGCGGCCTGCAGCGACGCGATCCCCGGGTTGGCGATCGGCGTCGGCGGGAGCCCCTTGTGGATCCGGTTGTTGTACGGGGTGTCCTTGGCCAGGTCGGCCTCGGACAGCCCGCCGGAGGACCGGTTCAACCCGTACAGCACGGCCGCGTCGATGCCGAGGAAGAAGTCCTGGTCGAGCCGGTTGTAGATGACCCGGGCGACCTTGCCCCGCTCGTCCGCCTGCTGGGTCTCCTTCTCCACCAGGGAGGCGACGATGACCATCTCGTACGGCGAGAGGTTCACCGCGGCCGCCTTCTGCACCAGGCCGGCGTCGTCGACCTTCGCCTTGTATTCGTCGACCATGCTCTTGAGCAGGCCGGCGGCGGTGGTGTCCGGCTCGAGGTCGTACGTGTCCGGGAACAGGAAGCCCTCCGGCTTGCCCTTCGCGTACGAGGGCAGCTCCAGCGCCTTGACGTCCTTCGCGGCGGCCTCCAGGTCGGCCAGCTTGAGCTTGCTCTTCTCGGAGATCAGCTTCAGCGTCGCGGCCACGGACAGGCCCTCGGGCACCGTCACCCGGCTGAGCAGGCGGGCGGACGGGTCGAGGATCAGCTGCAGCGCGGCGGCGCCGCTCATCTGCTTGTGCAGCTTGTAGGTCCCCGGCTGGATGCCGAGCGCACGTGCGTCCTGCTTGGCGGCGTTGGCGAACGCCTTCTCGCTCTTGATCACGTCCTGGGACACCATGGTCGCCGCGATGTCGGTGGCGGTGTCACCCGGCTTGACGACGACCAGCGCCTCCCCGGAGCCGGACCCGGTGTAGTCCGGCGTCGTGCCGAACCGGCTGGTGAGCGAGCGGCCGCCGATCAGCGCGGCGGCACCGAGTGCGGCGACCACGACGAGCGTGATCAGCGGCAGCACGACCCGCCGCCGGCGCCGCTTGCGGCGTTGCGCCTCTTCCCGGCGGCGCTCGGACCGGCTGGGCCGATCCCACGGGTCGGGTTCGCCGAAGAAGTCGACCTCGTCGCGATCCATTGCCCGGCGCGACGTCACTGGGCCGCCTGAGCAAGCACCCGTGACGAGACGGTCACACAGTGCGCAGAAGTCACGATTTCCTCCGGGCGGCATCCAACCACCCCTGAAGTATGAGCACCGCGGCCGAGCGGTCAACGACCTGACGCCCCTTACGCCCGCGAATGCCGCCTTCTGCGAGCCGCCGAGTGGCGGCAACCGTGGTGAGCCGCTCGTCGGAGAGACGCACCGGCACCGGATGGATACGGGACGCAAGCGCTTCGGCGTACTCGCGGGCCGACCGGGCCGCCGGGCCGGACTTGCCCGACAGCGACCGGGGCAGCCCGACGACGACCTCGACCGCCTCCCGGTCCGCGACCAGCCGGGCCAGCTTGTCGAGATCCGCGACACCGCGGGGGTCGCGGGCCAGGGTGGCCAGCGGCGAGGCGAGCACCCCGCCCGGGTCGCTCGCGGCCACCCCGACCCGTACCGTGCCGACGTCGACGCCGATCCGCACGCCGTCGGTCCACGGCTCCGGCGGGCGGTCGGTGACCGTCACGCGGAGCCGCTGACCCGCTGGCCGACGGCAGCCTCGACCAGCTGCAGCGCCTGCGGGATCCCGTCCGGCTCGGTGCCGCCGCCCTGGGCGACGTCGTCCTTGCCGCCGCCGCGACCGCCGACCGGCGGCGCCATCGCCCGCACCACCTCGCCGGCGGACACCTGTTGCAGCCGGGCCGCCTCGTTGGTGGCCACCACGAAGTTGACCTTGCCGTCGGCCCGGGAGGCGAGCGCGACGACGCCGCCGCGGTCCGGGGACAGCCGGCCGCGCACGTCGAGCACCAGCGAGCGCAGCTCGCCGCCGCCGAGGCCGCCAGGCACCTCGGCCGCGACCACCGCGACCCCGCCGACGTCCTTGGCCGCCGCCGCCAGCGCGCCCGCACCGGCCAGCACCGACTCGGCCCGCAGCCGGTCGAGCTCCTTCTCGGCCGCGCGCAGCCGGTCCAGCAGCGACTGGACCCGCTCCGGCACCTGGTCGGCCGGCACCCGCAGGGTCTGGGTCAGCCCGTCCACCAGCGCCCGCTCCCGGCGCAGGTAGCCGAAGAAGTCCCGGCCGACCAGCGCCTCGACCCGGCGCATGCCGGCGCCGACCGACGTCTCGCTGGTGATCGCCAGCGGCCCGACCTGGGAGGAGTGCAGCACGTGCGTGCCGCCGCAGAGCTCCCGGGACCACTCGCCGCCGATCTCGACGACCCTGACCTCCTCGTCGTAGGTCTCGCCGAACAGCGCCAGCGCGCCGATCCGGCGGGCCTCCGGCAGCGAGGTGTAGAACGCCTGCACCGGCAGGTCGGCCCGGATCGCCAGGTTGGCGACCTCCTCGACCTCGCTGCGGGTGTCCGCGGACAGCTGCTGCGGCCAGGAGAAGTCGAGCCGCAGGTAGCCCGGCCGGTTGTAGGAGCCGGACTGCAGCGCGGTCGGGCCGAGCACCTGCCGCAGCGCCGCGTGCACGACGTGCGTGCCCGAGTGCGCCTGGCAGGCGCCGAGCCGCCACTCCCGGTCGACCTGCGCGTGCGCCGACCGGCCGGCCGCGACCTCGCCGCGGACCACCCGCACGGTGTGCACGACCAGCCCCTTGATCGGCCGCTGCACGTCGACGACCTCGAGCTCGAACCCGTCGCCGGTGATCGTGCCGGCGTCGGAGTCCTGCCCGCCCGACTCGGCGTAGAACGGGGTCACGTCGAGCACGAGCTCGACCTGCTCGCCTTCGGTCGCGCCGGAGACCAGCTCCCCGTCCCGGACCAGTCCGAGCACGGTCGCGTCGGCCTCCAGCGCGGAGTGCGCGATGAAGTCGGTCGCGCCGCGCTCGCGCAGCTGCCGGTAGGCCGCCGAGGCCGCGCCGGCGCCGGCGCCCTTGCGCGACTGCGCGTCGGCCTTCGCCCGCTGCCGCTGCTCGGCCATCAGCCGGCGGAACCCGTCCTCGTCGACGGTCAGCCCCTGCTCGCCGGCCATCTCCAGGGTCAGGTCGATCGGGAACCCGTACGTGTCGTGCAGCTGGAACGCCTTCTGCCCGGACAGCACCGTGCCGCCGGACTGCCTGGTCTCCCGCACCGCGGTGTCCAGGATCGCCGTGCCGGCGCGCAGCGTCTGCGCGAAGGTCTCCTCCTCCGCGTACGCGTAGGTGGAGATGCGCGCGAAGTCGGCGTCCACCTCGGGGTACGACGGGGCCATCGCGTCCCGGGACACCGGCAGCAGCTCCGGCAGCGAGGCGTCCTGGTAGCCGAGCAGCCGGACCGAGCGGACCACCCGCCGCAGCAGCCGGCGCAGCACGTAGCCGCGGCCCTCGTTGGCCGGCGTCACCCCGTCGGCCATGATCATCAGCGCCGAGCGGACGTGGTCGGCGACCACCCGCAGCCGGACGTCGGCGTCGCGGTCGGCACCGTAGGCGCGGCCGGTCAGCTCGGCCGCCCTGGCCAGCACCGGGAAGACCTCGTCGATCTCGTAGAGGTTGTCCTTGCCCTGCAGCAGGCAGGCCATCCGCTCGACGCCCATGCCGGTGTCGATGTTCTTCTTCGGCAGCTCGCCGAGGATCGGCCAGCCTTCCTTGCCCGGCCCCGGGCCCCGCTCGTACTGCATGAACACGAGGTTCCAGACCTCGAGATAGCGCTCCTCGTCGACGACCGGACCGCCCTCGCGGCCGTAGTCGGCACCGCGGTCGAAGTAGATCTCCGAACACGGGCCGCACGGGCCGGGCACGCCCATCGACCAGAAGTTGTCCGCCATCCCGCGGCGCTGGATGCGCTGTTCGGGCAGGCCGATCACCCGGCGCCACAGGTCGAAGGCCTCGTCGTCGTCCTGGTAGACCGTCGCCCACAGCCGGTCGCCGTCGAAGCCGTAGCCGCCGTCCTGCTGGGAGGTGGTCAGCAGCTCCCAGGCCGAGGTGATCGCGCCTTCCTTGAAGTAGTCGCCGAGCGAGAAGTTGCCGGCCATCTGGAAGAACGTGCCGTGCCGGGTGGTCTTGCCGACCTCGTCGATGTCCAGCGTGCGCAGGCACTTCTGCACGCTGGTCGCGCGCGGGAACGGGGCCGGCTCGATGCCCTGCAGGTAGGGCTTGAACGGCACCATGCCCGCGTTGACGAACAGCAGCGTCGGGTCATCCAGGATCAGGCTCGCGGACGGGACGACGGTGTGCCCGTTGCGCTCGAAGTAGTCGGTGAACCGGCGCTTGATCTCCGCCGACCTCATCGGAAGTCCTCCGGCTTCGCCCCCAGCTTCCCGTCGATGCCGGCGCCCTCCACCAGCTCGATCTCGCGGATGTGCGCGCTCTGCCTTACCTCGTCGGCGAAGTCGGCGACCGCGTCGGCCAGCCCGCGCAGCGACTGGGACAGCCCGCGCGGGCTCAGCTGCCCGGCGGCGTTGGACAGCTTGCGCACCACGAGGGCGCCGACCGTGACCCCCAGTGCCAGCCAGAAGATCCGCTTCACCGTCGTCACCCTCTCTCGGTCATCGGAAACGGTGTGGTCGTCACCATGGTGCGCCTGCCGCGCCAGGTGGTTTCGGGGCGACCCCGGTCGGGGCGGCTAGAGGCCGGCGCGGCGGCGGGCCCGGCGCGCCCGCCGGTCGGCCGTCGCGGCCTCCCTGGCCGCCCGGTCGGCCTCGACCCGGCGGCGGTTCATGGCCGCGCGGCGGATCCCGTACGAGAGCGCGGCGACCTTGATCGCCGGGCCGCCGAGCGTGGTCGCGAACACCGAGGACAGCGCGGCGGCGTTGCTGCTGACCGCCTGCGCGTTCTGGGTGATCCCCTCGACCCGCTCCAGCTCGCGGTTGACCTGCTCCATCGTCGTCTGGGCGTTGAGCAGCAGCGGCTGCGCGCCCTCGTGCGCCTTGCGGATGGCCAGCGTGGTCTCGTCCAGCGTCCGGCCGAGCTTGAGGATCGGCACGGCCAGGAGCAGCACGAGCACGCCGAACGCGATCGCCGCGATGATCGCGGCCCACTCCCCTGCCGACACGCGCCGACCCCCTCGCCACCGAACCGGTCCGGAACGCGCGAACCCTACCGTCCGCCTGCGGTGTCCGAGACAACGAGGGCGTGTCTGCCCGCCGGGCGGCGGGCAGACACGCCCTGGGTGCCGCACCGGGGGTGGCCCGGTGCGGCACCGCGTCGGTGCGCGGCTAGGCGTCGACGCGGACGAGCGTGCCGCCCGCGGCGTTCGTGCCGTCGCCGTACCCGATCCGGCCCAGGTAGCGGGAGCCGGTCTGCAGCCCGCTCCACGCCGCCGTGACCGAGGCCGCCGTCCCCGCGGTCACCGGCTGGCTGGCCGGCGTCACGGTGAGGTTGCCCTTGGCGGTGCCGTCCAGCGCCCAGCCGAACGTCGGCACCGTCAGCGTGCTGCCCTGTCCCGCCCCGACGCCGAACAGCACGACGTACAGGTCGTACGAGCCGGCGGCGTCGTCGGTGAGACGGATCGTCTCCTCGGCGGACCCGCCCGCGCTCTGGTCGACCAGGTCGGTCGTGCCCGCCTGGTAGAGGAACAGGTCGACGTCGGTACCGGCGGCGAAGTCGGCGGCGAACGTCGAGAACTGCGCCAGCGTGCTGCCGGCCGGCACCGTGAACGTCTCCTTCGCCGTCCGGGCGCTGGTGGCCGGGTTGTCCGGGTCGAAGCCGGGGCCGGTCGCCGTCACGCTCGGCGCCCGGGCGTCGGCCGCGACCAGCCCGTCGACCGCGGTGGTCAGCGTGCCGGTGAAGCCCGGGGTCACGCTGATCGCCGTCGAGCCGCTGGCGCCGGTGCCGGTGACCTGGCCGGGCGCGGCCGCCGGGACCGGCTTGACGGCCAGCTGGCTGCGCACCGAGAACTTGCCGTTGCTCCAGGTCAGCGAGCCGAACGCGTACTGGTCGAACGGAGCCGTGGTGCGGGTGAAGGTGACCGTGTAGGTCGCGGTGCGGCCGGGCTTGACCTTGAGCACCTTCGGCGAGACCGAGACCGAGACGCCGGCCGGCGCCACGATCCGCGGCGTGTAGCTCGACGAGCCCTTGCTGTCGACCGCGGTCACCGTGCGGGTGACGGTCTGCTTGCCGGCCAGCGCGCCGATCGCGATGTTCGGCTGGTTGAGGTCGCTCGGGTCGATGCTGCCCACGGCGGAGCAGGTCGCCCCGGTCGCGGCCAGCTGGCCGGTGCCGCACAGCCAGCGCAGCCAGTCGGTCGAGTTGCTGTCGTAGACCAGCCCCGGGTCGGCGGCCGCGTTGATGTTGACCTGGCCGGAGCCGTAGTCGAACGCGTTGGCGACGGCGCCGGCGTCGGTGCTGATCGGCTGGCCCTTGTTGTCGGTCACCGAGGCGGTGGTGAGCAGCGCCGACTTGACCATCATCGGCGACCAGGTCGGGTGCTTCTGGATGAGCAGCGCCCCGAGGCCGGCGATGTGCGGGCTTGACATCGACGTGCCGGACACGAAGTCGTAGTCGCGGCCGTTGTTCGCCGGCGAGAAGCCGGCGATCACGTCGACGCCCGGCGCCATGATGTCCGGCTTGAGCAGGTCGCCGCCGCCGGCCAGGGCCGGCCCGCGGGACGAGAACGCGGTCACCAGCGGCGCCTTCACGCCGAACTCCTGCACGCCGGCAGCCAGCGAGGCGGTCGGGTCGGCGGTGCCGGACACGTACGCCTTGATCGCGGCGCCGGCGATCTCGTTGACGTGCACGGTCGGCACCGAGTGGATGTCGGCGTTGAGCGAGTTGGGCGAGGTGTTGGCCAGCACCATCCCGACGCCGCCGGCGCGCGCGACCTCGGCGCTCTTCTCCACCCGGTCGTTCACGCCGCGGTCACAGACGATGATCTTGCCGGCGACCTTGGCCGGGTCGAGCGAGTTGAGGAAGCAGAGCCGGACGTCGTCCGGGTCCTGCCCGGCCAGCCCGACGGTGGACGACAGCGCGATCGGGGAGCTTGGCACGGCGGCGCCGAGGCCGACGCCGGTGAAGGACTGCCCGTCGCCGAGGGTCACGGTCTTGTTGTTGGCCCGGTCCAGGGTGCCGGCCGCGACCGACATCTCCCACGGGGTGTTGTGCGCGACGGTGGACGCGCCCGGGCCGTCGTTGCCGGCCGAGGTGGACACGAACACGCCGGCGTCGGCGGCGCCGAAGAACGCGGCCTCGACCGCGTCGACCGAGCTGGTCCGGCTGCCGGAGATGGAGAAGTTGATCACGTCGACGCCGTCGGTGGTGGCGTCCTCGATGGCCTGCACGCTGTCCGAGGTGTAGCAGCCGGCCTCGGGCTCCTCGCGGCCCCAGCAGATCTTGTAGACCGCGATGCGGGCGTTGGGGGCCATGCCGGACGCGTTGCCGAACGGCTCGCCGGCGACCGTCACCGGCACGTTGTAGTTGCCGGCCGCGGTGGTCGCGGTGTGGGTGCCGTGACCGTCGGCGTCGCGAGCCGAGATGAACTCGTACGGGAAGGCGGCCTTGATGTCACCGATGCTCGCGGTGACCCCGGCGGTGTAGTAGCGCGCCCCGATCACCTTCGTCGTGCAGTCGGAGGCGTCCCATTGCTCACCCGTCTGGCAGACGCCGGAGAACTGCCGTACCGGCTTGGGGTTGCGCAGCGGCGCCACCGACGGGTTCTCCGGCCACAGGCCCGAGTCGAGGTCGGCGACCACGACGCCGGCGCCGGCGTTGCGGCTCGGCCCGCCCAGCTGGTCCCAGATCCCGCCCCGCTTGGTCAGGCCGAGGAACTCCGGGGTGCGGGTGGTGTCGAGCTTGCGCTTCTCGTCCTTGATCACGGCCTTGACGCCGGCCGTGCGGGCGAGCTTGGCCGCGTCGGCAGCGGTCATGCTGGCGGCGAAGCCGTTGAAGGTCACCGAGTAGCGGTGGATCGCCCGGGCGCTGGCCGCCGCGCGCAGCACGCCGTCCTGGCGCTGGGCGAGGTAGCCGCGGTAGCGGGCCACCGCCGGAGCGGAAGTCTTGATCTTGGTGCCGGCCGCCGGCTTGGTGCCGGCGTAGCCGGGGACACCGCCGGTGTAGCCGGCGGCCGGGGCGTCGGTGAGCTGGACCAGGTACGTCGCTGTGCCCTGGGCCGGGGCCGCCTGCGCCGCCTGCGTCGACGCGACGGTGGTCGCCAAACCGGCGACCAGCGCGAACGCGCCCACGGCGGCGGAGAGGCGGATCCGCCTGGTGAAAGTTGGAGCCACGGTCGTCCTTCCGTACGGGACCGGTGACCGCACACCCGCCCGGCCGTGGTCGGCCGGTGCGGTGCGGATCAGCGCCGCGGACCGGGGGTGGGCCACGGCCGGCGCACGCGGGTGGGGCCGCACGGGCGCCGTAGCCGTGTACTTAGCGGACTCTTTGCCGGACCGCCAGCAGAACCAGAACTTCGGCGGCCGTTCAGGCGCCGCTGTCCGCAGGGTTCACCCGGCCGGCCGATCCGTTGTCGCTGTGCGTGCCCGCATCGTCCGGTTCGCCGCGGAGGATCGCGCGCAGCCGGGCCAGCCGATCGGTCGCACCCCGCTCGGCGCCGTGGTCGCTGGGCACGTAGTACACCCGGCCGGTGATCTCGTCCGGCGCGTACTGCTGCGCCACCACGCCGCCCGGGTGGTCGTGCGCGTAGCGGTAGCCCTTGCCGTGGTCGATCCGGCGGGCGCCGGAGTAGTGCGCGTCGCGCAGGTGCGCGGGCACCCGGCCGGCCAGCCCGGCCTTGACGTCCGCTTGGGCCTTGCCGAGGGCGGCCACGACCGCGTTGGACTTCGGCGCCAGCGCGCAGTGGATCACCGCTTGGGACAGGATGATGCCGGCCTCCGGCAGCCCGACCAGCTGCGTCGCCTGGGCGGCGGCGACGGCCAGCGGCAGCGCGGTCGGGTCGGCCTCGCCGATGTCCTCGCTGGCCAGGATCATGATCCGGCGGGCGATGAACCGCGCGTCCTCCCCCGCGTCGATCATCCGGGCCAGGTAGTGCAGCGCCGCGTCGACGTCGGAGCCCCGCATCGACTTGATGAACGCGCTGGTCACGTCGTAGTGCTGGTCACCGTCGCGGTCGTAGCGGACCGCGGCCCGGTCGACCGCCGCCTCCAGGGTGGCCAGCGTGATCCGGTCCTCGCCCTTGGCCTGGGCGGAGCCGGCGCCGGCCTCCAGCGCGGTCAGCGCCCGGCGGGCGTCGCCGTCGGCGATCCGCAGCAGGTGCTCGCCGGCGTCCTGGTCGAGCTGCAGCCGGCCGCCGAGCCCGCGCTCGTCGGCCAGCGCCCGGCGGACGAGCGTCGCGATGTCCTCGTCGGTCAGCGGCTCGAGGGTGAGCAGCAGCGAGCGCGACAGCAGCGGGGAGACGACGGAGAAGAACGGGTTCTCCGTGGTGGCGGCGACGAGCGTGACGACCCGGTCCTCGACCGCGCCGAGCAGCGAGTCCTGCTGGGTCTTGGAGAACCGGTGCACCTCGTCGATGAACAGCACCGTCTGCCGGCCGGACATGCCGAGGTCACGCTTGGCCTCCTCGATGACCGCGCGGACCTCCTTCACGCCGGCGTTGAGCGCGGACAGCGGGACGAACCGGCGTTGGGTGGCGTGCGAGACCACGTACGCGATCGTGGTCTTGCCGGTGCCGGGTGGGCCCCACAGGATCAGCGACATCGGCGCGTCGCCCTCGACCAGCCGGCGCAGCGGCGTGCCGGGGCCGAGCAGGTGCCGCTGGCCCACGATCTCGTCCAGCGTGCGCGGGCGCATGCGGACCGCGAGCGGGGCGGTCGCCGCCTGCGCCTGTTCCGCCGCGGCGTCGAACAGCGTCACCGCCCGAAGGTACCGCCGCCCCACGACGATCCCGGCGTGAGCCCGCCCGGCCCGCGGTGGCCGGGGGCAGGGATGCTGGGGGTGTGTTCGCGGCCATCGGACGGTTCTGCGCCCGGCGCCGGTGGCCGGTGCTCGCGGCCTGGATCCTGCTGGTCGCCGCCGGCGCGCTCGCCAGCGGCCCGGTGTTCGCCGGGCTCGAGGCCAGCCGGGCCAGCGACCGGCTCGAGTCCGTGCAGGCGTTCGACGTGATCGGCGACAACGCCACGTACGGGGCCAGGATGCTCGGCCTGGTCGACGACGTGGCGATCGCGGACCCGGCGGTACGGGCGAGGATCACCGCCGCCGCGGCGGACGTCGCCGGGATCCCGCACGTCGGGCGCGTCGTCGACCCGTACGCGGGCGCCCGGGCCGGGCTGGTCGCCACCGACGGCCGCGGCGGCGTGGTCGTCGTCGATCTCGACCGCCGGATCTCCGCGCGCGAGCGGGACGCCGCGATCGACGCGGCCGCGGCCCGGCTCCGCCGGCTGCCGGGCGAGATCCCCGGCGCGAGCGTGCAGATCGGCGGCAACCCGCTGCTCAACCGGGAGATCAACGCACAGGTCAAGGCCGACACCGAGCGGGCCGAGGCGGTCTCGCTGCCGATCACGCTGATCGTGATGGTGGTGATCTTCGGCGGCCTGCTGGCCGCGCTGCTGCCGCTGATCGGCGCGGTCGCCGCGATCGGCGGCGCGTTCGTCTGCCTGCTGGGCTTCGCCGCGGTGATCACGCTCGACCCGAACACGGTGCCGGTGACGACGCTGCTCGGGCTCGGCGTCTCGATCGACTACGCGCTGCTGATGGTCAGCCGGTTCCGGGAGGAGCGGGCCGCCGGCGCGGACGTGCCCGGGGCGGTCGAGCGGACCGCGGCGACCGCCGGCCGGACGATCACCTTCTCCGCGCTGACCGTCGCCGTCTCGCTGTCGGCGCTGATGATCTTCGACGACCCGACCTTCCGGGCCATCGGCGCGGCCGGGGTCGCCGTGGTCGTGGTCGCGCTGCTGGCCGCGCTGACGCTGGTGCCGGCGCTGCTCGCGCTGGTCGGCGGCCGGATCCCGGTGCGGCGGGCGCTGGCGCCGGCCGAGGGGTTCTTCTCCAGGCTGGCCCGGGCGGTGCAGCGGCGCGCCTGGCTGGTCGCGGTCGCCGTGGCCGCGGTGCTGCTCGCCGCCGGCGCGCCGCTGCTGTCGCTGCGGCTGGAGAACGGCGGCGCCAACCTGCTGCCGGACTCGTTCGAGAGCGTCCGGTTGCAGCAGAACCTGCAGGTCCGTTTCCCGGGCGGCGGTACGGATCCGGTCACCGTGCTGGCGCGGGCGACACCGGAGGAGCTCGACGCGTACGTCGCCGGGCTGAGGTCGGTGGTGGACCGGGCGGACGTGGCGGCGGTGGCACCGGCGGCCCGGCTCGGCACCTCGCCGTACGCCTCGGTGGACATCACCCCGACCGGCACCTCCCAGGGCGACGCGGCACAGCGGCTGGTGCTCGTGCTGCGCGAGCACCGCCCGCCGTACCAGAGCTGGGTGACCGGGGACGCCGCCGTCCTCATCGACTTCTCCGGGTCGCTGGCCGAGCGGCTGCCGTGGGCGTTCGGGGTGATCGCGGTGGCGCTGTTCGTGCTGCTGTTCCTGATGACCGGCTCGGTGCTGGTGCCGGTCAAGGCGCTGGTGATGAACACGATCTCGCTCGCGGCCACGTTCGGGGCGCTGGTGTGGGTGTTCCAGCAGGGGCACCTCGAGGACGCGTTCGGGTTCACCTCGACCGGGGCGATCGAGACGTGGGTGCCGGTGATCGTGTTCGCGTTCGCGTTCGGCGTCTCGATGGACTACGAGGTGTTCCTGATCGCCCGGATCAAGGAGCAGTACGACGCCGGCTCGCCGAACGACGAGGCGGTCCGGGTCGGGCTGCAGCGCAGCGGGCGGATCATCACCTCGGCCGCGCTGCTCATCGTGATCGTGTTCTGCGGGTTCGCGGCCGGGCGGATGCTCGGGATCAAGGAGATGGGATTCGCGCTGGCGGTTGCGGTCGTGGTGGACGCGACGCTGGTGCGCTGCCTGCTGGTGCCGGCGACGATGACGCTGCTCGGCGACCTGAACTGGTGGGCGCCGGCACCGCTGCGGCGGCTGCACGGGCGGTTCGGCCTGGCCGAGCTGCCGGTGCTCGCGCAGCCCGGCCACACCGGACGTCCTCCGGTCCGCACCGAGCTCACCGCCCGGACCTCCGACTGAGCCGGTCCGGGCGTGGGTGCCCGCCGGTCAGGGGCGGGGGGCCTTGTAGGCGGGGAGGCTGACGCGGTCGAGCTGGTGGTTGCCGACGTCCCGGGCGACGGCCGAGGCGGGGTTGGTCGGCAGCTGCGACACGGCCGTCAACGCGACCAGGCCGGACCCGCTCGCACCGGTGACCGACACGGTCCGGGCCGGCTGGGCCGGGCGCGACGGGACACCGGGACGGCCCGGCGCCGCCGGCGTCGCGGGCGCGAGCGTGACCAGCACCGAGCGGACACCGCGGGTGCCGACCGCCGCCAGCACGCCACCGGTGCTGCCGCGCGGGATGCACCGGGCGACCAGCGCCACCGGCTTGGCCGGCACCGAGTCGGCCGGACCCACGATCGCGGTGTCGGTGCACGCCGGCGCCCCGCCGGAACGGACCACCGTGGCCAGGTAGCGGGTGCCGCCGCGGACCACCTCGTACGCCCGCAGCTCCACCTTCGTCGGCCGCCCGTTCACCCCGACCGACGCGCTGCGCACCGGCCCGGCCTGCACCAGCTCGACCGGACCGCCGAGGCGGCGGCCGATGAGCTCGCCGTCGTCGTACCAGGCCTGGACGGGCGGCTGGGCCGGGCCGAGGTCGAGGGTCGGCCGGGTCAGCTCGACCGTGCCGGTGAGCGGGGAGAGCCGGCCCGGCAGCACGGTGCCCGAGCGCACCACCGCACCGTCGTCGGTCAGCACGACCTGCAGGCCCGCGGCCGGCACGGTCACCCCCTGGGTCAGGCTGTCCTGCGCCACGGCCAGCGGGCGGAACGAGTCGCCGATGCCGGCGAGGATTCCGTTCGGCGGCGTGTCCGGGTCGGCGAGCAGGCGGGCGGCGCCGGCGCTGGTGCCGATCGCGAGCAGCGGCAACGCACGGCCGAGCGGTTCGGTGGACCGCAGCGAGGCGGTCTCGCCGCTGCCGATGACGTGCGCGACCCACGTCTGGCCGGTGCCGTCGGTGCCCTGGAGCAGGACGGTACGGACGCCGTCGAGGTCGCCGGCCCAGAGCGCGGCAGCCCGCGTCGGGCGCTGGCGCTCCGGCACGCCCGACTGCCAGGCGTGCAGCGCGGACCGGAGCAGGTCCTGGTCGCCGGCGAGCGGTCCGCGGACCGTCCACGGCAGCTGGTCGTGACCGGACCCGGCCGCGGCCGGCACCGGGCCGTCCGGCGTCGAGTCGCCCCGCAGGGCCGGCACGAGGACGGCCGCCCCGATCCCGGCGACGACGACGATCACGGCCGCGATGAGCCACCGGCGCCGGCCCGCCGGGCGCGCGGTCGCGGAACCGGTCTGCGCTGACCCGGCTCCGGCGGCGACGCCGACGGGTGGGGACGTGGCGGCAGCACCGTTGCGGGATGCGCCACCGGCCTTCTGCGCCGCACCGGTCTTCTGCGCCCCCGCGCCGGCCTTCTGGCCTGGGCCGCCGCCGGTCTTCTGCGCCGCCGCGCCGGGCTTGTGTCCCGGCCGGCCGCCGGCCTCCGGCGCTGTGCCGCCCGCCTTCTGCGCCGTGCTGCCGGCCTTCTGCGCTGTTCCCCCGGCGGGCTTCGGCTGCGGACCGTCCGCGCTCCCGGACCCGCCCGCACTCCCGGACCCGCCCGCACTCCCGGACCCGCCCGCGTTCCCGGACCCGGCGCCGGCACCCTTCCCGGCCGCGGGCGCCGCGCCTGCGCCGGTGCCCCCACCCGCATCCCGAGCCGGCGCGCCGTTCTTCCCCGCCAGACTGCTGCTGCTCGAGGCAGCGCCCACCGAGCCGGGCCGCCCATCCGCACTCGGCACGTCCCCGGCCGGCACGTCCCCGGCCGGCACGTCCCCGGCCGGCGCATCGGCGGCCGCCGGCGGAGCTGGCGGGGCCGCCGGCCGCGCGGCCGGAGCGACAGAGTTGCCTGCGGCGGCGCCGACCGCAGCGTCCTCGGACGCGGCCGGCCCGGCGGGAGCGTCGGACCGGGCCGGCTCGGCACCGGCAGCAGGGCCGGAGGGATGCGACGGCGGGCTCAGCGGGATCGGGAGGGGCGTCTCGGCGAGGGCGGTCGGGAGCAGGTCCTCCGGCCGACCCCGGCGGCGGAGCAGGCTGCGCAGGGTCACGAGCCCGGCCTCGCCCTCGGCCGCGGCCTGCGCCGGCGGCAGCCCGAGCCGCGCCCCGACCGCCGCGTCGTCCAGGCCCTCGTCGTACCGGAGCACGAGCACGGCCCGCCGCCGCGGCGGCAACCCGGCCAGCGCGCGCCGTACCGCCTCGCCGGCGTCGTCGGTCGGCGCCGCCGTGCCGCGCGCGGTCAGCGCGACCGCCGGTGTCACCCCGCGCCCGCGCAGCGACCCGGTCGCCACGACCCGCCGGGCGTGCTCCTCGGCCGCGACCACCCCGCCGAGCCGGTCCCACCGGCGGCCGGTCTCGGCCAGCGCCTTGTCCGCCAGCCGCACCGCCCGCTCCGGCGAGCCGGTCAGCAGGTATGCCTGCCGGCGCAGGTCCCCGGCCCGCGCGGTGGCGAAGTCGGTGAAGCCCTGCTGGTCGCGCATGATCTCCCGCCCACTGACTCGTACGCCTGCCGCGTATCCGCGACGAGCAGAGGGTAGGGGGTGAGCCGATCCGGTCACACCGAAGGCTCCACTGGGCGCACCAGGACCGCACCTGGTCGTACCGCTCGTCGGGGCTCGTTGACCGGGAAAACGCGCGATGCTTAACGTCCACCACGAAATCGGCGGAACCGGAGGGCGCATGACGCAGGCACTCGGCAGCGCGGACGGCGTGACCATCGCAGGACCGCCCGAGGATCGCTACGAGCAGGTCCTCACCGACCGCGCGCTGGCGCTGATCGCACAACTGCACCGCAGCTTCGAAGCCCGCCGGCGGGAGCTGCTCGACGCCCGCCAGGAGCGCTACGCGCAGCTGGCCGCCGGCGGCACGCTGAGCTTCCTGGCCGAGACCAAGGACATCCGGGAGGACCCGAGCTGGCAGGTGGCCGAGCCGGCGCCGGGCCTGGTCGACCGGCGGGTGGAGATCACCGGCCCGACCGATCGCAAGATGACGATCAACGCGCTCAACTCGGGCGCCAAGGTCTGGCTGGCCGACCAGGAGGACGCCAACACCCCGCACTGGGGCAACGTGGTCTCCGGCCCGCTCAACCTCGGCGACGCGATCGCCGGCACGATCGACTTCACCTCGCCCGAGGGCAAGGACTACAAGCTGCGCGACCTGTCGACCACGATCGTGGTCCGGCCGCGCGGCTGGCACCTGCCGGAGAAGCACATCCTCGTCGACGGCGAGCAGACCTCGGGCAGCCTGGTCGACTTCGCCCTGCACCTGGAGCACAACGCGCAGGCGTTGCTCGACATCGGCAAGGGGCCTTACTTCTACCTGCCGAAGATGGAGAGCCATCTCGAGGCCAGGCTCTGGAACGACGCGTTCGTCGCCGCCCAGGAGTTCCTCGGCCTGCCCCGCGGCACCATCCGAGCCACCGTGCTCATCGAGACCTACCCGGCCGCGTTCGAGATGGAGGAGATCCTCTACGAGCTGCGCGAGCACTCGGCCGGGCTCAACGCCGGCCGGTGGGACTACCTGTTCTCGGTGATCAAGAAGTTCCGCACCCGCGGCCGCGACTTCATGCTCCCCGACCGCAACTCGGTGACGATGACCGCGCCGTTCATGCGGGCCTACACCGAGCTGCTGGTCCGGACCTGCCACAAGCGCGGCGCGCACGCGATCGGCGGGATGGCGGCGTTCATCCCCAACCGGCGCGACGCCGAGGTGACCGAGGTCGCCATGCAGAAGGTCCGGGAAGACAAGACCCGCGAGGCCACCGACGGCTTCGACGGCTCCTGGGTCGCCCACCCGGACATGGTGGACCTGTGCCGGGAGGTCTTCGACTCGGTCCTCGGCGAACGGCCCAACCAGATCGACCGCAAGCGCGAGGAGGTGCACGTCACCGCCGAGCAGCTGCTGGACGTCGCTGCGACGCCGGGTGAGATCACCGAGGCGGGGCTGCGCAACGACATCAGCGTCGGTCTGCAATACCTGGAGTCCTGGCTGCGGGGCGGCGGCGCGGTGGCGATCTTCAACCTGATGGAGGACGCGGCCACCGCGGAGATCGCCCGGTCGCAGGTCTGGCAGTGGCTGCACAACGACGTGACGCTCGCCGACGGCCAGCAGGTGACCCGCGAGCTGGTCGAGCGCATCATCGACGAGGAGCTGGCCAAGGTGCGGACGGAGGGGCCCGGCCGGCGGTGGGACGACGCGAAGGCGTTGTTCTCCGAGATGGCGCTGTCGGACGAGTTCGCCGAGTTCCTCACCCTGCCGGCGTACGAGCGGATGCCGTAGGGAGCGCTGCCATGGCCGGTCTGTCCGAGCTCACGTCCCGCCTCCGGGCGGAACTGGGTGCCGCGAAGGTGATCGACGACCGGCAGGAGCTGCGCACGTACGAGTGCGACGGGCTCGCCCACTACAAGGTCGTGCCCGGGCTGGTCGTGCTGGCCGAGACCACCGCGGACGTCGCCGCGGTGGTCAGGGCCTGCAACGAGGCCGGGGTGCCGTTCGTCGCGCGCGGCTCCGGCACCGGCCTGTCCGGCGGAGCCCTGCCGCACGCCGACGGCGTGCTCGTCGTCACCTCCCGGATGCGGAAGATCCTCGACGTCGACCGGGACGGCCAGCGCGCCGTGGTGGAGCCGGGCGTGATCAACCTGCACGTGACCCGGGCGGCCGCGCCCTCCGGCTACTACTACGCCCCCGACCCGTCCAGCCAGCAGGTCTGCTCGATCGGCGGCAACGTCGCGGAGAACTCGGGCGGCGCGCACTGCCTCAAGTACGGCTTCACCACCAACCACGTGCTCGGCGTCGAGTTCGTCGAGCCGTCCGGCGAGGTGGTCGAGATCGGCGGCAAGGCTCCCGACCCGCCCGGCTACGACCTGCTCGGCGCGATCGTCGGCTCCGAAGGCACGCTGGGGATCGCGACCCGGGTGACCGTCCGGCTGACCCGTGCGCCGGAGTCGGTGCAGACGCTGCTGGCCGGCTTCGACGGCACCGACGCGGCCGGCCAGGCGGTGTCGGCGATCATCGCCGCCGGCGTCATCCCGGCCGCGGTCGAGATGATGGACGCGCTGGCGATCGAGGCGGCCGAGGCGGCCGTCCACTGTGGATACCCTGCCGGCGCCGGCGCCGTGCTCGTCGTCGAGCTGGACGGTCCGGCGTCCGAAGTGGACGCTCAGTTCGCCCAGGTGCGGGAGCTGTGCGAGAAGGCCGGCGCATTCGAGATCCGGATCGCCGCCGACGACGTCGAGCGCGCGCTGTTCTGGAAGGGCCGCAAGTCCGCGTTCGCCGCGGTCGGCCGGATCAGCCCCGACTACATCGTCCAGGACGGGGTGATCCCGCGGACCGCGCTGCCCGAGGTGCTGCGCGCGATCGCCGACCTCTCGGCCGAGTCCGGCGTCCGGGTGGCCAACGTCTTCCACGCCGGCGACGGCAACCTGCACCCGCTGGTGCTCTTCGACGACGCCGTGCCCGGCCAGGCCGAGCGGGCCGAGGAGGTGTCCGGCGCGATCCTCGACCTCTGCCTGGAGCACGGCGGGTCGATCACCGGAGAGCACGGCGTCGGCTCGGACAAGGCCAAGCACATGCCGCGGATGTTCTCCGCGGCGGATCTCGACACGATGCAGCTGGTGCGGTGCGCGTTCGACCCGGACGGGCTGTCCAACCCGGGCAAGGTGTTCCCCACTCCGCGGTTGTGCGGCGAGGTACCAGGCCGGCACCGCGGCGCCCACCCGCTGGTCGAGGCCGGACTGGCGGAGCAGTTCTGATGACCGGGCCAGCGGGGGTGCTCGACGCGCTGCGGCAGGCGACCGGCGGCCACGCCGGGCCGGCCGGCGACGGCGACGCGGTCGACGGCGTCCCGGCCCGCTTCGTCGCGGCCCCCGGCTCCACCGCGGAGGCGGCCGCGGTGGTGCGGGTCGCGGCGGCCGAGGGCCTCGCGGTGGTCGCCCGCGGCGCCGGGACCAAGCTCGGCTGGGGCACTCCCCCGCGCCGGCTCGACCTGATCGTGGACACCCGCCGGCTGGACCGGATCGTCGAGCACGCCGCCGGCGACCTCGTCGTCGTCGCGCAGGCCGGCGTGCCGCTGGCCGAGCTCGGCGAGCGGCTGGCCGGCGACCGGCAGCGGCTGGCCGTCGACGAGGTGGTGCCCGGCACCACGGTCGGCGGCATGCTCGGCACCGGCGTGACCGGGCCGCGGCGGCTGCAGGCCGGGGCGGTACGCGACCTCGTCCTCGGTGTGACGATGGTCCGCGCCGACGGCGTGGTCGCGAAGGCGGGCGGCAAGGTGGTCAAGAACGTCGCCGGCTACGACCTGGCCAAGCTCGTCACCGGCGCCTACGGCACGCTCGGGCTGGTCACCGAGGCCGCGTTCCGGCTGCACCCGATCCCGCCCGCGGCAGCGTACGTCTCGGTCCGGCTGCCGGACCCGGCGAGCGCCTACCAGGCGGTGCAGCGGGCGCTGCACGCGCAGTGGGTGCCGGCCGCGATCGAGCTCGACCGGCCGGAGCCGGGCGGTCCGGTCGAGGCGGCCGTGCTGGTCGAGGGCACCGAGGCCGGCGTGACCGCGCGGGCCGAGCAGGCCGTCGCGACGCTGGGCGAGGGTGCGGCCCGGATCGACCGGCCGGGCTGGTGGGGCACGCTGCCGGCCGGGTCCGACCGCGGCGTCCTGGTCAAGGCGACCACCGAGCTGACCGGCACCGGCCGGTTGCTGGAGGGGATCGACCGGGCGGCCGTCGCGGCCGGCACCACCGCCGCCGTCCGCGGCAGCGGGGGCGTCGGCGTGTTCCACGCCGCCCTGCCCGGCACCGACCCCGCCGCGGTGGCCGCGTTCGTCAAGGCGCTGCGGGACGCCGCCCCGGCCTGGCAGGGCAGCGTCGTCGTGCTGGCCGCGCCGGCACCGGTGCGGTCCGAAGTGGACAGTTGGGGACCGGTGTCCGGACTCGACCTGATGCGCAGGGTCAAGGAGCAGTTCGACCCGGACGCGCTGCTCGCGCCCGGCCGGTTCGTGGGAGGGATCTGACGTGTCCGTCGACGCGACCCACGGCACCGGCGACGTCCCGGCGTCCAGCAAGGGCGAGCCGGTCTCGCTGGGCATTCCCGCCTTCGACGCGCACCGGCCGCCCGACCCCGAGCTGATCTCCGACTGCGTGCACTGCGGTTTCTGCCTGCCGACCTGCCCGACGTACGCGCTGTGGGGCGAGGAGATGGACTCGCCCCGCGGCCGGATCCAGCTGATGAGCCAGGGGCTGACCGGCGAGCCGCTGTCGGACTCGATGGTCGAGCACTTCGATCGCTGCCTCGGCTGCATGGCCTGCGTGCCCGCGTGCCCGTCGGGCGTCCAGTACGACAAGCTGATCGAGGCGACCAGGGCTCAGGTGGAGCGCAACCACACCCGCTCGCCGACCGACAGGGCGCTGCGCGAGGCCATCTTCGCGCTGTTCCCCTACCGGCGGCGGCTGCAGTTGCTGCGCGGCCCGCTCGCCGCATACCAGCGGACCGGGCTGCAGAAGCTGGTTCGGCGCAGCGGTCTGCTGCAGCGCCTCGCGCCGACGCTGGCGACGATGGAGGACATCGCCCCGCCGATCGGCAGGTCGCCGGTGCTGCCCGAGCGGGTCGGGGCCCGCGGCCCGAAGCGGATGACCGTCGGCATGCTGACCGGCTGCGTGCAGGGCGCGTTCTTCCCCGGCGTCAACGCCGCCACCGCGCGGGTGCTGGCGATGGAGGGCTGCGAGGTCGTGATCCCGCGCAAGCAGGGCTGTTGCGGGGCGCTGTCGGTCCACAATGGACGCGAGCCGGAGGCCAAGTCGTTCGCCCGCAAGCTGATCGACGCGTTCGCCGACGCCGGCGTCGAGCGGGTGGTGGTCAACGCGGCCGGCTGCGGCTCGTCCATGAAGGAGTACGCCGAGCTGCTCGCCGACGACCCGGCCTACGCGGACCGGGCGGCCACGTTCGCAGGCAAGGTCAGGGACGTCTCCGAGTTGCTGGCGGAGCTCGGGCCGGTCGCGCCGCGGCACCCGCTGCCGGTGACGATCGCCTACCACGACGCCTGCCATCTCTCGAATGCGCAAGGCATCCGGACCCAGCCGCGGGCGCTGCTGACCGGGATTCCCGAGCTGGAGCTCAAGGAGATCGCGGAGGCCGAGCTGTGCTGCGGCTCGGCCGGCATCTACAACCTGCTCAACCCGGGACCGGCGGCCGAGCTCGGTGACCGGAAGGCCGCGAACGTGCTGGCCACCGGCGCCGAACTGCTCGTCACCGCCAATCCCGGCTGCCTCATGCAAGTCGCCGCCGCCCTTCGCCGCACCGGAGGTCATATCGCGCTCGCACACACCGTCGAAGTGCTCGACGCCTCGTTGCGAGGCCATTCAATTGAAGAACTCACAACCCAATAGGAATGACCGAACCGGGGCGACCCGGATCACGTATCGCCGTAACACGGGGGTCCTGTCGCTGGAAGGTGGACGCCGATGTATCGCCAGGTCCTGGATCCGGTAGCCGATTCACTCGGCTGGAGCTCGCTTTTCGCGGCGTTACCACTGGCAGCACTGTTCGTGCTGCTCGGTGTGCTGCGGATGCGGGCCTGGGTCGCCGCGCTGCTCTCCCTGCTCGTCGCGATCATCGTCGCGGTGTTCGTGTATCCGATGCCGTTCGGCCAGGCGGCGCTGGCCGCCACGGAAGGCGCGGCATTCGGGTTCTTCCCGATTCTCTGGATCGTCATCAACGCGATCTGGATCTACAACATGACCGTGGAGTCCGGGCACTTCGACGTGCTCCGGCGGTCGTTCACGTCCGTGAGCGACGACCAGCGGATCCAGGCCGTCATCATCGCGTTCTGTTTCGGCGCTCTGCTGGAGGCGCTGGCCGGCTTCGGCACGCCGGTCGCCATCAGCTCGGTCATGCTCATCGCGCTCGGCTTCCGGCCGCTGAAGGCCGCGGTGCTGGCGCTGGTCGCGAACACCGCGCCGGTCGCGTTCGGCGCGCTGGCCACCCCGATCGTCACGCTGGCCACGGTCAGCGCGCTGCCCCAGGACGACCTCGGTGCGATGGTCGGCCGGCAGACCCCGCTGCTGGCGCTGTTCGTGCCGCTGATCCTGGTGTTCATCGTCGACCGCAAGAACGGCATCCGCGACACCTGGCCGGCCGCGGTGGTCTGCGGCGTGGCGTTCGCCATCGTCCAGTTCGTGGCGTCCAACTACATCTCGGTCCCGCTGACCGACATCCTCGCCTCGCTGCTGTCCGCGGGTGCGGTCGTCCTGCTGCTGCGTGTCTGGCAGCCGGCCCACACCTACGTGGAGCAGGAGGTCGAGGAGCCCGTCTCGGTCGGCGGCAACGTCGCCACCGCCGGGCGCACCGGTGCGGCCGACGGCCTCACCACGACGCCCGCGACCACGGGCGACCCCGGGACCGGCGGCACCCGCGGCACGCGCGGCGACCGCCGCGACGTTCCGCGCCGGCACGGTTCGGTCGACGAGCCGGTCGGCGTGCTGCCGGGCCGGGCAGCCGTGCCGGACGTGCCGGACAGCCGGGCCGAGATCGCCCGCGCCTACGCGCCCTACCTGATCATCGTCGCCGTCTTCGTCGTCGCCCAGCTGCCCGGTATCAAGCCCCTGATCGCCAAGACCACGCACATCTTCGCGTGGCCGGGCCTGCACCTGGCCTCGGCATCCGGTAAGCCGTCGACGATCCCGAACTTCACGTTCAACTGGCTGGCCACCGGCGGCACGCTGCTGCTCATCGCCGGCCTGATCTCGATCCCGGTGCTGAAGCTCTCGCTCGGCCAGGCGTGGCGGGCCTACGTCACCACGTACAAGCAGCTGTGGACCGCGATCGTGACCGTCATGGCGGTGCTGGCGCTCGCCTACGTGATGAACGCCTCCGGGCAGACCGCGACGCTGGGCAACTGGATGGCCGGGGCCGGCGGGGCGTTCGCGGCGCTCTCGCCGATCATCGGCTGGCTCGGCGTCGCGGTGACCGGCTCGGACACCTCGTCGAACTCGCTGTTCGGCGCCCTGCAGGTCACCGCCGCGGGCAAGGCGGGGCTGGACTCGGTGCTCATGGCCGCCTCGAACAGCTCGGGCGGCGTGCTGGGCAAGATGGTCTCCCCGCAGAACCTGGCCATCGCGGCGGCCGCGGTCGGCATGGCCGGCCGGGAGGGCGACGTCTTCCGCCGGGTGTTCGGCTGGAGTCTGTTCTTGCTCGCGATCATGGTGGTGATCGTCGTGCTGCAGTCCACCGCAGTGCTCGGGTGGATGGTCGTCTGACCGCGGCCGAGGGCGGGGACCGCTCCGGTCCCCGCCCTCGGCGTCTCAGCGTTCGCGGAACCCGCCGAGGAAGCGCCGGAAGACCCCGCCCTGCCGGGGCAGTGGCGCGGCCGGCGGCGCCGGCGTGGTGCGCCGCCGCGCGACCGGCTGGTCGTAGTCGGTCTGCGCGATCGCGTCGACGGTCTGCTTCTCGTCGAAGTCCTCGGAGCCGGGGATCGACGGCACGAAGCCGACCAGCATGCCGTCGCGCATGACCTGCGCCTCGAGCCCGGCGGTCCCGTCGGAGTCCCAGATCGCCTGCCGGCCGTCGGGCAGCGAGACCCGCACCCCGAACTGGTAGATCCCGGCCCGCTCCATCGCGGCGTCGACGCCCTGCTCCCGCAGCCGGTCGGTCACCCGGCGCGCCTCGTTCTCTTCCATCTTCTGTGACAACGCAGGGCGGTCGGACCCGGTTCCGAGCTCAGGGTTGCTCGACGGCCAGCTGCAGGTACGGGTTGCCGGCGCGCTCCCGGCCGACCGTCGTCTCCGGTCCGTGCCCGGGCAGCACGACGGTCGCGTCGTCCAGCGGCAGCACGACCCGGGCCAGCGAGTCGAGGATCGCCGGGTAGGACCCGCCGGGCAGGTCGGTGCGGCCGATCGAACCGGCGAACAGCAGGTCGCCGGAGAACAGCAGCGGCTCGTCGGCGGTCCGCGCGGTGAACACCACCGAGCCGAGCGTGTGCCCGGGCGCGTGCCGCACGCCGAGGCGGAGCCCGGCCAGTTCGAGCGTCTCGCCGTCGGCGAGCTCCCTCAGGTCGGCCGGCTCGGCGGTCGGCAGGCTCGGCATGCCCATCAGCGGCGTGCCGGGCGGGGCGCCGATCCAGCGCAGCGGGTCGGTCAGCTGCGGGCGGTCGTCCGGGTGGATCCACGCCGGCACGTCCCTGGCCTCGCAGACCGGCACCACCGAGTAGGTGTGGTCGATGTGCCCGTGCGTCAGCAGCACGGCGACCGGGTGCAGCCGGTGCCGGTCGAGCAGGTCGGCCAGCGGGCCGGTCGCGTCGATGCCGGGGTCGATGACGACGCACTGCTCCCCCGGCCCGGGCGCGACGACGAAGCAGTTGGTCGCCGGCGGGCCGGCCGGGAACCCGGAGACGAGCACCCGGCCAGACTAGAGCCAGGCCGGGCGGGTCAGCCGCCCGGGCGGGTCAGCCGCCCGGGCGCGGCGTCGAGCCGGTGAGCACCTGCGCCTCGGCCACCGCCAGCGCCCAGCCGGTGCTCGCGGTCAGCGTGTCCGGGGCACCGGGGATGTCGATCGGGTTGCCGCCCTGCTCGTAGTGCACCGCCCAGGTGCGGGTCACCGTGCCCTCGTAGCGGGCGGACGGCCGGCGGTAGGTGTGCGTGCAGTCGCTGCCGCCGGCCGACCCGTACGGGATGCCGGCGCCGGCGCAGCTGACCGAGCCGCCGTCGCCGGTGGTCCACGCCGTGCCGTCCGGGCGGGCCACCGCGACCAGGCCCTCGGCCGAGCTGCCGCGCAGCTCGCCGAACGTGCCGGGGGCCAGCCACAGCCACGTCTCCAGGCCGACGATGCCGCGGGTGGCCGGGCTGTGCCGCACCTGCGCCGCCGGCGGCGCCAGGTTCCCGTACGCCTCCTGCGCCTGCACGATCAGCGGCCGCGGCTGGGTGCCGCCGGTCTGCACCCACTCCTTGGTGAACGCCCCGCCCTTGTGGCAGATCATCACCTGCCACTGCTTGCCCGGCTCCGGCTCGGTGGTCGGCAGCGCCAGCGGCACGACGTTGGTCGTGTACGCGCAGGGGTAGCCGCCGGAGCAGAAGTACGGCCCGTCGCCCGGGCCCGGCGTCACCTGGTCCTGCCCGCAGTCCTCCTCCTGGCCGCCGCCCGGGGTGCCGGGCTGGCCGGGATGGGTGTGCTCGCAGACCAGGTGGTAGGTGATGGAGCCGTCCGGGTTCTTCACCGCCTCCTGGTGGCACTGCTGTCCGTCGGCCGCGGCCGGGCCGGCCAGCATGGCGGCGGAGACCGTCGTGGCCGCGGTCGTGGCCAGCACGGTCGCGATCAGCAGGAGCAGACGGCGCATCAGCAATCCCCCAGCGCGGTGTGGTTCACGACGAGCCAGCCGGTGCCGGACCGGCGCAGGGTGTAGCGGGCCCGGTAGCGTCCGGTGCCGCTCTCCTCGGTGACCTCGATCGGCTGCCCGGTGTCCAGCCGCACCGGGTTCCACCGCGAGATGTCGTAGCAGTCCTCGACGGTAGCGGTGCCGCCGGTGACCTTCGCCGGCTCCGGCGAGTGGCCGACGTCGCCGCGCAGGCTGAGCTTCTGCACCCTGTTGCGGGACACGGTCGCCCGCACCCGGGACAGCTCCGGGTCGGCGGCCGCGGTCCGCAGCGCGGGGAGGCTCGGGTCGGCGGCCCGGTTGGCGGCGATCACCGCGTTCCAGAACCGCAGGTACGACGCCAGCACCGGGTCGGTGGCGGCGGTGGCTGACGGCGCGGCCACCGGCGGGGAGGCCGCGGCGGGTCCGGGCGGCAGCTCCCGCGAGCCGTCCGCGCCACCACCGCAGGCGGGGAGCGGCAGGGCGAGCGACAGCGCGACCGTCACGGTTCGCAGCCGCCGACCCACGCGCCGTTTCCTCCTGCATTGCCAGTGTCGTCCGAGAGGTCCTGATTGCGGGACCTTACCGTATTCACAGCGTCGGCGGACCGGACTGCCGCCGGGACGGATAGGCAGGCGTCCTACACTGCCGCCACATCCCGGTTCGGACCGTCAGCAGGAGCACCTGTGCCCACGACCAAGCAGCGCCGCGAGAACGCCCGCCGGCGCCTGGAGCGTCAGATCCAGCGCCGTCAGGAGGCGGCCGCGGCCCGCAAGCGACGCAACCTCGTCATGGCCGCCGGCCTGGGCGTGCTCGTCGTCATCGCCGCGGTGGTGCTGGTCGTCACGCAGGTAGGCGGAAACGGCGGCTCGACGGCCGCGGCGCCGACCCCGAGCGCGACCCCGAGTGCCTCGACGGCGGCGGCCAAGGGCGACTGCACGTACACCAAGGCGGGCACCCCGACGAAGAACGCCGGCCAGCCCGCCAACGCGAAGGTTCCCACCAGCGGCACGGTGAACGTCGACGTGGCCACCACCCGGGGCGACATGACCTTCGCGCTCGACCGGGCGAAGGCCCCGTGCACCGTGAACAGCTTCCTCTACCTCGCCGGCAAGAAATACTTCGACAACACCCCGTGCCACCGGCTGACCACCGCGGCGAACTTCGGCGTGCTGCAGTGCGGCGACCCGGGCGGCTCCGGCAGCGGCGGCCCCGGCTACTCGTTCAACGACGAGCTGGACAAGAACGGGAAGTACACGAAGGGCGTGCTGGCGATGGCCAACAGCGGCCCGAACACCAACGGCAGCCAGTTCTTCATCGTCTACAAGGACACCCAGCTGGCGCCGAACTACACGATCTTCGGCACCGTGACCAAGGGCCTCGACGTGGTGGAGAACGTGGCCAAGGGCGGCACCACCTCCGGTGAGGACGGCAAGCCCAAGACCGCGATCTCCCTGAAGACCGTCACCATCGCCAAGTAGGCCGGCCGGCCCGGGTCGGGCGGGAGCCTGCCGGGTCGGGCGCGGGCCGGCCCGGGGTCAGGTGAGGGCCGGCCCGGCTCAGGCGGGCGGCGCGTGGGCGGCGCAGCGGGCGACCACGTGGTCGGCGTCGACCCTGCGGTCGGCGACCGCCGCGTACAGCTCCTCGAGGTGGCGGTGGCCGAGCTCGAGCGTTGTCACCAGCAGCGAGCCGTCCTCGACCGCGCCGTCCAGCGACACCTTGCCGGCGGTCGCGAACGCCGCCTCCAGGGCGTGCCGGCCGCGCTCGATCACCACGTCCCGACTCTGCTCGGCGAACCACTGCTGGATCCGCACCGCCGCGTTCGGCGTGCGCACCGAGGTGAGCCAGTCGCGGGACGGGCCCGGGTTCTCCGACTCCGACGTGAGGATCTCCACCAGGTCGCCGTCGGCCAGCGGGCTGGACAGCCGGACCAGCCCGCCGTTGACCCGGGCACCGATCGTGCGGTGGCCGACCGATCCGCCCAGCGCGTACGCGAGATCGACCGGGGTCGAGCCGGCCGGCAGCGGCACCGCGTCGCCGTCCGGGGTGAACACGAAAACCTCGGCGCCGGCGCCGAGGTCGTCGCGCAAGGTCCGGAAGAACTCCGCCGCATCGGCGACCTCGCGTTGCCAGGCCAGCAGCCGCCGCAGCCACCCCATGTCCCGACCGCCCAGCGCGCCGAGCGCGCCGGGCCGGTCGGCCGCCTGCAGGTGCGCGGCGACGCCGTGCTCGGCGACCCGGTGCATCGAGTCGGTCCGGATGAGCACGTCGACCGGCTCGCCGCCGGGGCCGAGCACCGTGGTGTGCAGCGACTGGTAGAGGTTGAACTTCGGCACCGCGATGTGGTCCTTGAACCGGCCCGGCACCGGCCGCCAGAGCCCGTGCACGAGCCCAAGGACGGCGTAGCAGTCCGCGGGGCTGCCGTCCGGGACGAGGACCAGGACCCGGGCCGCGTCGAGCAGCTCCGCGCCGCTGCCGCCGCGCTCCCGGCTGGTCCGGTATGCGGAGTAGAGGTGCCGCGGCCGCTCGGTCACCCGGGCGCCGATCCTGGCCGCGCGCAGCTCCGGGGCCAGCTCGGCCGCGACCGCCGCGGCGAGCCTGGCCCGGTGCGGGCGGCGCTCCCGGTCGAGCCGAGCGGCCACCTCGGCCTCGGCCGGCTGCAGCACGGCGAAGCAGAGGCCCTCGAGCTCCCGCTTGAGTACGTGGATGCCGAGCCGGTCGGCGAGCGGGACGAGCACATCCTGGGTGGCGCGGGCGATCCGCTGCTGCTTGTGCGCCGGCTGGTAGCGCAGGGTCCGCATGTTGTGCAGCCGGTCGGCCAGCTTGATCACCAGCACCCGCAGGTCGCGGCCGCCGGCGACGATCATCTTCCGCAGCGTCTCGGCCTCGGCGTCGTCGCCGAAGCGGACCTTGTCCAGCTTCGTGACGCCGTCGACGAGATGCGCGACCTCGAGGCCGAAGTCCTGCTGCACGCGGGCGAGCGTGTAGCCGGTGTCCTCGATCGTGTCGTGCAGCAGCGCCGCGGCGAGCGTGGTCGTGTCGAGGCCGAGGTTGGCGAGGATCATCGCGACGGCGAGCGGGTGGGTGATGAACGGCTCGCCGGACTTGCGGCGCTGGCCGCGGTGCTGCTCCTCGGCCACCGCGTACGCCCGCTCGAGGGTCGGGACGTCGGCATCGTCGCGCTGCTGCACGTGCACGCTCACCAGGGGCGGCAGGGCACCTCCGGCGGCCGGCAGCCGCCGCCCCGCACCGACCCACCCGCCCAGCACGCCCCGCACCCGCCGGTGCAACGGAAGATGCGCGTCCCGCGCGTCCGGGACCGCCCCCGGACGGGCCGGCACCCCGGCCGACTCGACGGAGACGCCGCCCGGTCGCGCAGTCGGCCCCTCCGTACGGGCCGGAGCCGCAGTGGCACGGGGGGCGGCCGTCGTGTCGGCACGGGGGGCGGCCGGGGTGGTGCCGCCTGCGGCGGCCAGAGTCGGGGTGCGGCAGCCGGTCGGGGAGGACCCGCCGGGTTGAGCCGGGTCCGCCGACCTCTGGTCGCCGCTCACCGGCAGCTTCCGCACGGCGTGACGGCGCCGGCCCCGTTCGTCTGGTCGGTGGGCGCGCCGAGCACGAAGACCGGCAGGCCCAGCGGCACGGTCGCCGACCGCCGCGGCCGGCCGACCGCGGCGACGATCGCGGGGTCGAATTCGTCCAGCTCGACGGTCCCCAGCGACGACGCCTCGCGCAGCACGGCGACGGTCCGCTCCCGCAGCGTCGGCACGCCGGCGCCGAGCCGGCGCACCCGGGCCAGGTGCGGCTCGACCGTCTCGGCGCCGGTCCGCACCGACACCTCCCGCAGCACCTCGACCGCCTGGTAGAACACCAGCGACGCCTCCCAGGCCGCCCGGCCGAACTGCCGCTTGTCGGTCTTGACCTGGTTGCAGCCGAGGTAGCGGCAGGCGTGGTAGAGATCGCCGGCCTCGGTCACCACCCGGTCGGAGGACCGGCCGCCGGTGGCGAACGGCATCGCCGGGCAGAGGTGCGGCGAGTCGGCCATCCGCTGCATCTGGTTGCGGGCCGGGTCCTGCACGACCCGCCACCGATCGGCGTCCGGGTCCCAGTCGGCGAACGCGGCGGTGGTGTCCGGGCTGTGCACGTTGCACAGCGACACCGAGCCGCGACCGGCCGGCCCGTCGTTGGCGTAGACGTACACCTGCGGGACGTCCATCGCCGGGCAGGCGTGGAAGGGCTTGGTCGACGCGATGCCCTCCTCCACGGCGGCCACGTGCGTGAGGTAGGCGTCGGCGAGCTCGTCGTCGCCGATCACCCGGCTGCGCAGCTCACTCTCGGTGAAGTAGATCAGGGGAAAGTTGAAGTGCACCAGTTCGTCACGGTGCGTATCCCGGAATTCGTACAGCCGCTCACAGAGCGTACGCCAGGCGAGCGGGTCGAGATGGTCGAGCCCCTTGGCCAGGAAATCCGGTGTGCCCTCCACTGAACCGCTGTGGAAAGCAAAACCACGCACTCCCATCTCCCACAGTGCGCGCACTGTTTCCAGGACGGTGAGATAATTGCGTGGCCAAACTGTGACTTGAACCTTCACCGGGACACCGGTCGCGACGGCCCGCTTGATCGTGGCGATCGTCCGGCGGTAGGCACCCTTGCTGCCCCGCAGCGCGTCGTTCACCTCAGGGTCGAACGAGTCGAGGCTGACGATGACCTTGTAGAGGTCGCCCGATGCCAGCGCTTGCCCGAAGGTCCGGTCGAACCGGGCCGGCGAGCTCGCGCCGTTGGTGATGGACATGGTCGTCAGCCCGGAGTCGGCCGCGTACGCCAGCTTGGCGGCGGACCCCTCCGGGTCCATCGTCGGTTCCGCCCCGAGAAGGTAGAAATCTTGCAGTCCGGCACCGAGTCCGCGCAGGTGACCGGTGAAGTCCTCCCACGGCACGCGCTGGCGCTCGTTTCCGGCGACCGCCGCGATCGAGGGCCGGTCCAGCCGCTCGCCGGTGTAGCAACCGGGGCAGCGCAGGTTGCACCGGTCGTCTCCCTGGTAGGTCACCCGGAGGATCTCGCGCTCGTCCAGCCAGGCCGGAGAGTAGGGAGACGGCGCCTGGTTGACCCGGGCGAGCACCGGAGGCAGCTCGTCGTCGGCCGGGTCGACGACGCCGACCCGGTCCTGCACGGGGCTGTAGCGGTCAGTCGACGACCAGGCGATCCGTCGGCCCGCTGCCATTGCGCTCCATCTCCGGTACGTCGGTGGACTTCGGTCGGGCGGGCACGATGCTCCCTCGTCCCCGCGCGATCAAGGCTTATTCAGACACCTATCGCCAGTCAATGCAATAACGACTTTGAGTGCCGTTATAAGTGCAGGGAGTAAGCAATTTCGCCGCTCCACGCCACGTAGAGTCATCACGACAGAGCGTTACCAAATGACGGGTCGCTCCCGGGCAAGCCGTACGCAGAGTGATCGAAGACGTCAGAAAACGGTCGGTCGACCGGCCGTCGTCACGTACCCGACGTGAGGCGGTACACGTCGTACACGCCCTCGACGGAGCGGATCGCCTTCAGAAGGTGACCGAGATGCTTGGGGTCGCCGAGCTCGAAGGTGAACCGGCTCACCGCGACCCGGTCCCGGGACGTGGTGACCGACGCGGACAGGATGCTGATCCGCTCGTCCGAGAGCACCCGGGTCACGTCCGAGAGCAACCGGTGCCGATCGAGCGCCTCGACCTGGATCGCGACGAGGAACACCGAGTCGGTCGACGGCGCCCACTCGACCTCGACGATCCGCTCCGGCTCGGCCAGCAGTGAGGCCGCGTTGGTGCAGGTCTTGCGGTGCACCGACACGCCGCCGCCGCGGGTCACGAAGCCGAGGATCTCGTCCCCGGGCACCGGCGTGCAGCACTTCGCCAGCTTGACCCAGACGTCCGAGGCGCCCTTGACCACGACGCCGGGGTCGCCGGCCGGCCGGCGCCTCCCGGCCCGGGCCGGGACCGCGGTCTCGGCGATGTCCTCGACCGCGCCCTCGGACCCGCCGAGCGAGGCGACCACCTTCTGCACCACCGAGGTGGCGCTCACGTGTCCCTCGCCGACGGCCGCGTAGAGCGCGGTGACGTCCTGGTAGCGCAGGTCGCGGGCAAGCGTGGTCAGCGCGTCGCCGCCGAGCAGCCGCTGCAGCGGCAGGCCGGCCTTGCGCATGGCCCGGCTGATCGCGTCCTTGCCGGACTCGATCGCGTCCTCGCGCCGCTCCTTCGCGAACCACTGCCGGATCTTCGTCTTGGCCCGCGGGCTGGCTACGAACGACAACCAGTCCCGGGACGGGCCGGCCTGCTCGGACTTCGAGGTGAACACCTCGACCGTGTCGCCGTTCTCCAGCGGCGACTCGAGCGCCACCAGCCGGCCGTTGACCCGCGCGCCGATGCAGCGGTGGCCCACCTCGGTGTGCACCGCGTACGCGAAGTCGACCGGGGTGGACCCGGACGGCAGCGCGATCACGTCGCCCTTCGGCGTGAAGACGAACACCTCGCGGGAGCCGAGGTCGAACCGCAGCGACTCGAGGAACTCCCCCGGCTCCTGGGTCTCCCGCTGCCAGTCGAGCAGCTGGCGCAGCCAGAGCAGGTCCTCGCCGCCCTGCGCGGCGGCGGGCGAGGCGACCTCGTTCTTGGTCTCCTTGTATTTCCAGTGCGCGGCGATGCCGTACTCGGCGGTGCGGTGCATGGCCAGCGTCCGGATCTGCAGCTCGACCGGCTTGCCCTCCGGGCCGATCACCGTCGTGTGCAGCGACTGGTACATGTTGAACTTCGGCATCGCGATGTAGTCCTTGAACCGGCCGGGGACCGGTTGCCAGGTCGCGTGCACCACGCCGAGCGTCGCGTAACAGTCGCGCACCGAGTCGACCAGGATCCGGATGCCGACCAGGTCGTAGATGTCGGTGAAGTCGCGGCCGCGGACGATCATCTTCTGGTAGATCGAGTAGTAGTGCTTCGGCCGCCCGGTCACGGTCGCCTTGACCCGGGCCGCCCGCAGGTCGGCGGAGACCCGCTCGACCACCCGGGCCAGGTAGGTGTCCCGGGATGGGGCGCGCTCGGCGACCAGCCGGACGATCTCGTCGTACCGCTTGGGGTAGAGGGTGGCGAAGGCCAGGTCCTCCAGCTCCCACTTCACGGTGTTCATGCCGAGCCGGTGCGCCAGCGGTGCGAGCACCTCGAGGGTCTGCCGGGCGATCCGCTCCTGCTTGTCCGGGCGGAGGAAGCGCAGCGTGCGCATGTTGTGCAGGCGGTCGGCCAGCTTGATGACCAGCACCCGGGGGTCGCGGGCCATCGCGACGATCATCTTGCGGATCGTCTCGGCCTCGGCGGCGTCGCCGTACTTGACCTTGTCGAGCTTGGTCACGCCGTCGACGAGGTGGGCGACCTCGGCGTCGAAGTCGCGCTTGACGTCCTCGAGCGTGTAGCCGGTGTCCTCGACCGTGTCGTGCAGCAGCGCGGCGACCAGCGTGGTCGTGTCCATGCCCAGCTCGGCCAGGATCGTCGCCACGGCGAGCGGGTGGGTGATGAACGGGTCGCCGGACTTGCGCAGCTGGCCGCGGTGGTGCTCGTCGGCGATGTCGTACGCCCGCTGCAGGATCTTCAGGTCGGCCTTCGGGTGCGCGGCCCGGTGGGTGGCGACCAGCGGCTCGAGCACCGCCTGGATCCCGGACGGGCGCTGACCGCCGGCGGTGAGGCGGCGGGCGATCCTGGCCCGGACACGGCGCCGGTAGGTCGTGGGGTCGACCATGCCGGGCGCCGCGGCAGTGTCGGTGGTCTCCGGCTCGTCGTCGAGCAGGAGCGGCAGGCCGGGCAGCGGCTGCGTCGGGTAGGGGTCGGCCTCGAACTCGGCCTCCTCGCTGACCTCGGCGTCG
>Ga0207678_10000161_pt1 | contig 55954 bp, 56 predicted proteins | sample KBSC63metaG_FD_184319 | JGI IMG/M metagenome (GOLD analysis project Ga0207678, IMG submission 184319) | Corn rhizosphere microbial communities from Kellogg Biological Station, Michigan, USA - KBS C6-3 metaG (SPAdes) (version 2) | ecosystem: Host-associated > Plants > Roots > Rhizosphere > Soil ... | reverse complement strand
CGTAGCCGTGGAAGGCGGCGATCTGGCGGATCAGTTCGGGGGAGACGTCGAACTGGCCGGAGAAGAACGTCACGCTGGCGCTGCCGTTGAACTCGCCGGCGAGCCAGCCGACGCGCGCCGAGCGAGGGAAGATCCGGAGCACCCACAACAGCGGCGGCACACCGAGGACGGTGAGGGTGAAGGCGATCGCGGCGACGCGCTCGTCGCCGGTCAGCGCCGCCGTGCCGAGACCGCCGACGAGACACAGCGCGGCCCACACCGCGGGGGCGAAGAAGCCGGCGAACGACATCCGGAACTTCCGCGCGGTGACCGGCGAATTGCCGCGCAGCAGCAGGATCCGGTCGGTGCCGTCGGCGAATTCGGCGACGGGGTGCAGGCCCTCGCCGCCCGCGATCTCGACGATCCGGGCCGACGTCAGCTTCGCGTGCCGGACGCTCACCCACAGCTCGGCACGGCCGTCGAGGTGGTTGCGCAGCCACTGCTCCCGGTCCGGTGACCCGGCCGGGATGTCGAAGGACGGCGCGACCGGTGGCGCCGGGGTGCCGAAAACCAGGCCGGGACGGGTCTTCCGGAACAACATGTCGAGACTGTTGCGGGTCGAATCGCAGGGGCCGGCGGAGAAGTAGCCGTAGAGCGAAGCGACTTCGCCGAGCAGCTCGTGGGACACCGACGGCGGCGGCAGCACGATCACCTGGGGGCTGCCGTCGAACGGCTCGTCCAGCCACGGCATGCGCGGCGACCGGCCGGCGATCCCGCGGATCAGGAACGGCGCCGCCACCGCGGCGATCAGGAAGAGCGGGATCAGCAGGATCGGCCACTTCTGCTCGGTGGTGGCCGCGAACCAGGTGCCCGCCACCACGACGGCGATGCCGATGACCGCGGCCAGTGCCTGGACCGTGCTCAGGTCGAGCCGGCGTCCGGCCGTGCGGGGCCGCAGCTCCTCGTCGGGGAGGCCGGCGCGCCGCAGCAGCAGGAGCCGGTCGGTCGGATCGGCGGCTTCGGCGACCACGGTCATCCCCGCCGCCGCCGCGGCTTTGCCGATGTCGTCGCGGCTCAGCCGCAGCTTCCGTGAACTCGCCCAGAACTGGTCCTGCCCGCCGAGCAGCTTCCCGAGCCGACGGCGGTCGGCGTCCGTGCCCGGGCCGCGGTCGAACGGGGGCGGGAAGAGCCTGGGAGCGAACTCGAACCGCAGGGACTCCGGTTGGTCCGGGGCGGTTTCGCGGTAGTGGCGCGAGTGGGCGGCCTGCCGGATGGTCGTCGGGTCGAGGCCCCACTGCGCGGGTGCCACCTCGACGACGGGCGCGCCGCTGAACGCGCGGTATCTCAGCTCGCCGAAACGGACGAGCCAGGCCTGCTGGTCACGCTGCATGATCGTTCCCTCCCACAGCGTGACATCGTAGCCTGACGGGATGGAGCAGCTGGACGCTTTGCGGAAGTTGTGCCTCGCCCTGCCGGAGACGACCGAACGGCTCAGCCACGGCGAGCCGACGTGGTTCGTGCGCGGCAAGAAGACGTTCGTGATGTTCGCCGATCACCACCACGACGACGTGCTCGCCTTCTGGTGCCCGGCGCCGCCCGGGGTGCAGGAGGAACTGGCGCGCACCGAGCCGGAGAGGTTCTTCCGCCCGCCGTACGTCGGGCACCGCGGGTGGCTCGGTGTGCGCCTGGACGTCGACGTCGACTGGGCCGAGGTCGACCGGATCGTGCGCGAGGCCTATCGGCTCGTGGCGCCGAAGACGCTCGCCGCGCTCGTGGATTAGCCGCGCTGCGAGCGGACCCCGAGCAGCACGTCCTCCCAGGACGGCACGATCGGGTGGTTCTTCTTGGCCTTCGGCCGCGGCTCGGGCACCGCGGTGTCCTCCTCCGGGTCCGCCGGAACGCGGGGGATCTCGCGGGTGTCGTCGTCCGGGTCCGGCTCGGCCGACGGCAGCTGGGCGCGCTCCGGCTCCACCGAATCCAGTGTCGGCTGGAACTCCGCTTCGCGCTTCGGCTCGAGGGCGCGGACCGTGCGGGGCGCGCGGTAGGCGTTCGGGTCGAGCAGGACCTCGGCGTTCTCGTCCAGCGCCGTGACCGTGCCGCCGTGCGCACCCGGCGAAAACGCCCAGTGCGCGCGGTTGTCCGACCGCCCGGCCTTCCACTGGAGCACGACGACCCAGCGGCCGTCGTCGCCCTTCCAGGAGTCCCAGGTGGCCTGCGAGTAGTCGTGGCCGCGGACGCCGAAGCCGTACGCGACGACCTCGCCGAGCGTCTGCACGTCGGGGCCGTCCTCGCGGACGGGGTGGGCGCTCTGCGCCAGCTCGGCGGTCCGGGACCGCTCGAGCAGGACGGGGTAGGCGTAGCGCTCGACGCGCTGCGTCGAGACACCGGCGCTCGCGGCGACCTGCTCGACGGACTCGCCGGCCCGGATGCGCTGCTGGATCTCGCGTGGCCGCATCTGGCTCTCCAACTCGATTTCGATCTGGCCGAGGCGGGTGATGTCACCCCGCGCCGCCGCGCGCAGTCGCTCATCAGCCGGGAGCAGGAAACGAGTACGGCTCGCCGGGTCTTCGAGCACGATGGACTTCCCGTCCTCGTGCAGTCCGACCACTCGCAGCGCCCGCATTGTTCTCGCCTCCCCGATCTTCTTCACCGTTGTGGGTGCCCACGTTAGAACGGCGCGTCGGCTTGACGTGCGAGGCGCGCCGAGTCCGCACCGAACTGCCCACTGTTCATTTTGCGTCCTTCGCATCCTTACTCAGGCAGGTCAGCGGCAAAGGGGTGACACGCCGGACACGCAAAGTCACGATCGAGTGGATCAAGAAGGCGGCAGCCGGACCGTCACCGCGAGGCCGCCGCGCCGGCCGGGCTGGGCCTCCGCCCGGCCGCCGTGGGCCTGGGCCACCGAGCGGACGATCGACAGCCCGAGGCCCGCGTTGCGGGTGTCTCCGGTCCGCTCCGCGCCGCCCAGCCGGCGGAACGGCTCGAACAGCGTCGGCACCGCCTCGGGCGGCACCGCCGGTCCCGAGTTCCGCACCTCCAGCGCCGGATCCCCCCGGACTTCGACGTACACCCAGCCGCCCGAAGCGTTGTACGTGATCGCGTTGACCACCAGGTTCGTCACCAGCCGCTCGAGCAGCACCGGGTCGCCCGCCACCGTCCGCGGCCGGAGCCGGGTCTCGACCTTCACCCCGGCCGCTTCGGCCTGCGCCGCCGTCGCCCGGACCACCGATGCCGCAACCTCGTCGAGGCGCACCGGCGTGCGCGCGTGCAGTCCGCGGTCGCTGCGGGCCAGGACCAGCAGGCCCTCGATCATCCGCTCGCTGCGCTCGTTGGTGTGCAGCAGGTGCGTGCCGAGCTTCTTCAGCTCCGCGGGGACGTCGGGGTCGGCCATCGCCACCTCGATCAGCGTCCGCTGCACCGCCAGGGGCGTCCGGAGCTCGTGGGAGGCGTTCGCGACGAACCGCTTCTGGCTGTCGAACGACTCCGCGAGCCGGTCGAGCATGCCGTCGAAGGTGTCCGCCAGCTCCTTCAGTTCGTCCGGCGGGCCTTCGAGGTTGATCCGCCGGTCGAGCTTGCCCGCCTCCAGCCGGCGCGCGGCCGAGGTGATGTCGTGCAGCGGCCGCAGCGCGCGGCCCGCCATCAGCCAGCCGAACAGCACCGCCAGCGCCGCGGTCGCCACCAGCGCGATCGCCGAGCCGACCACCAGCGTGGACAGCGTCGAGGAGCGGTACTCGTCGAGCGACCCGCTGAGCAGCCGCACCGCGACACCCGGAGATCCGATGGCCGTGGTGCCCTGGACGCCGTAGACCGCGTCGGCCGAGCCGATCGTCGTCAGGGCGGCGCGGGTCGGGTCCGGCAACGTGCTCTGCACCAGCAGGTAGTTGATGACGACCAGGACCAGCCCGGCGAGCAGGAACAGCGCGCCGTACCAGGCGGTCAGCTTCGTCCGGACGGACAGGCCGTTCACGGTGTGCCGAACCGGTAGCCGGCACCCGGCACGGTCTCGATCACCGGCGGGTCGCCCAGCTTGCGCCGCAACGTCATCACCGCGACCCGCACCGCGTTGGTGAACGGGTCCGCGTGCTCGTCCCACGCCTTTTCCAGCAGGTCCTCGGCGCTGACCACCGTGCCCTCCGCCCGCATGAGCACCTCCAGCACGGCGAACTCCTTCGGGGAGAGCAGCAGGAACCGGCCGTCGCGGGCGGCCTGGTGGCGGGGCAGGTCGAGCACGACGCCGTCGCGTTCCAGCACCGGCGGCAACGCCGGCCGCGCGCGCCGCGACAGCGCCTGGACCCGGGCGACCAGCTCGGCGAACGCGAACGGTTTCGTCAGGTAGTCGTCGGCGCCGAGGCCGAGGCCGGCGACCCGGTCGGTGACGTCGGCGGCCGCGGTCAGCATCAGCACGCGTGCCTCGCCGCCCGCCCGGACCACCGCGGCGCAGACGTCGTCGCCGTGCACCTTCGGCAGGTCGCGGTCGAGCACCACGACGTCGTAGCCGTGCACACCGACGCGTTCCATGGCCTGCTCGCCGTCGTAGCAGACGTCGACGGCCATCGAGAAGCGCCGCAGCCCCTCCGCGACCGAGTCGGCCAGCAACCGCTCGTCCTCCACCACCAGCACCCGCACCCGCCCAGTCTGCGCAGGGAGGCCATAAGGACCGCATAAGCGACGTCGCTTAGCGCGCCCGAATCCCCCGATCCGTAGACCTGGCTCCCATCCGGACGAAAGGAGTTCGAGCCATGCGGACACGGATCGTCGTTGCGGCGCTCGGGACGGCCCTGCTGCTCGGCGGCTGCGGGGCGAAGGCCGACGACGGGTCGAAGGTCGCCTCGATCTCGACACCGCCGAAGTCGGGTGGCCCCGCCGCCGCCGACAACAGCGGCAAGAGCGACGAGGACAAGATGCGGGACTTCGCCAAGTGCATGCGCGAGCACGGCGTCGACATGCCCGACCCGAAGCCCGCGGGTGACGGCAAGGGGATGTCGATCGCGATCCAGGGCGAGGGCGCGGACAAGTCGAAGATCGACACCGCGCAGAGCGCGTGCAAGCACCTGATGCCCAACGGCGGTGAGATGAAGCCGCCGAGCGCCGAGGAACTCGACAAGATGCGCAAGGAAGCCAAGTGCATGCGGGACCACGGTGTCGACATGCCGGATCCGGACCCGACCGGCAAGGGCGGCATGCGGATCGGCGGCCCGGGCGACGACCCGAAGAAGTTCGAGGAAGCGGCGAAGGCGTGCGGGCTCGGCATCAGCGTCCACTCCGAGGCGGCGGGCAAGTGAGCGAAGTGACCCACCTCAAGCCCCGCCGCCCCGGCCGGGCGCGCTGGTTCGTCGCGGCCGCCGTCCTGGTCGTGGTGCTGGGCACCAGCTCTGTTGTGATCCTGACCCGGGTGTCGAGCGCGACGCCGGTCAAGGAGGCCGCGCCGCCCGCGGCCGAGACGGCGGAGGTGGTCAAGACCGACCTCAGCGAAGAAGAGGAAGCCGACGGCACCCTCGGCTACGGCGACGAGTCGGTCGTGGCGGGCCGCAAGCCCGGCACGATCACGTCGCTGCCGGAAGCCGGCGCCACCCTGACCCGGTGCAAGCCGGTGTACGGAGTGGACGCGAAGCCGGTGCCGCTGTTCTACGGCACGTTGCCGTTCTACCGCGACCTCGCCGCGGACGTGGACGACGGTGCCGACGTCAAGCAGCTGGAGGAGAACCTCAAGGCGTGCGGCTTCGGCGGGTTCGGCACGCCGGACAAGAAGTTCACGTCGGCGACGGCGGCCGCGCTGAAGAAGTGGCAGAAGTCCTTGGGGCTCGAGCAGACCGGCGCGTTCGGCCAGGGCGACGTCGTGCTGGCCGCGGGCGAGCTGCGGGTTTCGGCCGTCCAGGCCAAGCCCGGCGCGCCCGCGCAGGGCGAGATTCTCAAGACGACCGGCACCGTCCGGTCCGTGCAGGTGAAGCTCGACGCGGCCAAGCAGAGCCTCGCCCAGCAGGGCGCGAAGGCGTCCGTGACGATCAACGGGAAGACGACGCCGGGCACGATCACCGACGTCGGGCGGACCGCCGTCGAGGGCAAGGACCCGACGGGCCAGGACGACGGCAAGCCCAAGATCACCGTGACCGTCCGGCTCGACGACCCGGCCGCGGCCGGCAGCCTCGACTCGGCCCCGGCCGCCGTCCGGTTCACCAAGGACGTCCGGGAGGGTGTGCTCGCGGTCCCGGTCGGCGCGCTGCTCGCGCTCGCCGAAGGCGGGTACGCGGTCGAGGTCGACGAAAACGGCAGGCGACGGCTGATCGCCGTCCGAACCGGACTGTTCAGCGGCGGGAAGGTCGAGGTCTCCGGCACCGGCCTGGCCGCGGGCATGCGGGTGGTGACGACGTCGTGACGCCCGTCCTGCGCGTGCACGAGGTCACGCGCACCTATCCCGGCGGGGTCGCCGCGCTCGACGGCGTCTCGCTCGCGCTGGAAGACGGCGAGATGGTGGCGATCGTCGGGCCGTCCGGGTCCGGCAAGTCCACCCTGCTGCACCTGATGGGCACGCTCGACCGGCCGTCGTCGGGCCGGGTGGAGCTGCGCGGCCACGACGTCGCCGCGCTGCCCGACCGCAAGGTCTCGGCGCTGCGCTCGCGCTGGATCGGGTTCGTGTTCCAGCAGTTCTTCCTCGACGAAGGGATGAGTGCGGTGGACAACGTGTGCACCGGCCTGCTCTACGCCGGGGTGCCGCGGCGACGGCGGCGCGAGAGGGCACTGGCCGCGCTCGACCGCGTCAAGCTGGGGCACCGGGCGTGGCACCGGCCCGGGGAGCTTTCGGGTGGCGAACGTCAGCGCGTCGCCATCGCCAGGGCCGTCGTCAACGACCCGGCGATCCTGCTGGCCGACGAGCCGACCGGCAACCTCGACACCGGCACCGGTGCCTCGGTGCTCTCGCTGCTCGGCGAGCTGTCCACCGGCGGCACCACGATCGTCGTGATCACCCACGACCGGGAGATCGCCGCGGGCATGCCCCGCCGGATCGAGCTGCTCGACGGGCGCCTGCGGCTCGACACCGGCCTGGTCGGTGCGCGATGACCGTGGTGAAGCTGCCCGAACCCGCGCGGCTCAAGCCGCCGGACGTCGTCGCGCTCGGTGCCCACGGCATGCGCACGCGGCCGGTGCGCGCGGTGCTTTCCGCGCTGGGCATCGCGATCGGCGTCGCCGCGATGGTGGCCGTGCTGGCGATTCCGGCGTCCGGCGCGCAGGCGCTGCACGACCGGCTGGCCGCGCTCGGTCCCAACCTGCTCACCGCCGGGCCAGGGCAGACGCTGTTCGGCGACAACGCGACGCTGCCGGACGACGCGGTCGCGATGGCGCGCCGGATCGCGCCGGTGCAGGCCGCGGCCGGCACGGGGACGACGTCGGCGAGCGTCCGCCGCAGCGACAAGATCGCCCCGGACGACACGTCCGGGCTGGCCGTGTACGCGGCGCGGCCGGACCTGCTCGGCGTGCTGGGCGGCAAGGTGCGTGCCGGCGCGTTTTTGGCGACGGGCAACCAGAACTACCCGGTGACGGTGCTCGGGTCCCAGGCCGCGGCCCGGCTGGGCATCGACCACATCGACCCGGCCAAGCCGCCGCAGGTCCTGATCGGGACGCAGTGGTTCACCGTGGTGGGCATCCTCGCGCCGATGCCGCTGGCGCCGGAGATCGAGCGTTCGGCGCTGGTCGGCTGGGACGTCGCGAAGCGGCTGCTCGGGTTCGACGGCCATCCGTCCACTGTGTACGTCCGAGCCGAAGAGTCCCAAGTGGACGGTGTGCGGTCGGTGCTCGCCGCGACGCTGAACCCGCAGGCGCCGAACGAGGTCGAGGTGCGCCGCCCGTCGGACGCCCTCGCGGCGCAGAAGCTCACGGACACGACGTACAGCGCGCTGTTCCTCGGGCTCGGCGGGGTCGCGTTGCTCGTCGGCGGCGTCGGGGTGGCGAACACGATGGTGATCTCGGTCCTCGAACGGCGGCGCGAGATCGGCCTGCGCCGCGCCCTCGGGGCGACGAAGCGGCAGGTCCGCGGGCAGTTCCTGGCGGAGTCGGTGCTGTTGTCCGGGCTCGGCGGGCTGGCCGGGGTGCTGACCGGGGTGCTGGTGACGGCGGGGTACGCGCTGAGCCAGGGGTGGCCGGCGGTGCTGCCGACGGCGGCGCTGGCCGGCGGGGTCGGGGTGGCGGCGCTGGTCGGCGCGGTGGCGGGCGCCTACCCGGCGGTCCGGGCGGCGCGGCTCGCGCCCACGCGGGCGCTGGCCTGAGCTGCACGGCGTTGCCGGGGTGCGGGTTACGCGGCACCCCGGCATCCCGCACGTTCGAAGACCTCCGACCTGGTCGGCCGGGTGTTGGATGAACGGGAGGGGAGCCGATCGAAGGGCGGGGTGGCTGTGCTGCGAGTCGAGGCGAACCGGCGCGATTTCCTGCGGTGGCTGGCAACGGCGGGCGCGGGTCTTGCCGCCGCCGGCGTCGCTCCCGCGGTCTTCGCGCAGGAGGCCGCGGCGGCCGGTACGGAAGTCGTGGTGGTGACCGGGGTGACCGTCGTCGACGGCACCGACGGCCCGGCCCGGCCGGACTCCGCCGTCGTCCTGGTCGGGGACCGGATCGCCTGGGTCGGCCCGGCCGCCGAGGTGCCGCGCCGCGGGAGCGCCCGGGTCGTCGACGGCCGGGGCCGCTACCTCGTGCCCGGCCTCTGGGACATGCACGCCCACGGCATCGACTACGAGGACATCTGGCCGCCGCTGTTCCTGGCCAACGGCGTCACCGGCATCCGCGAAATGCAGGGCTACGACGAGAACCGACTCACCCGCGACAAGATCGCCCGCGGCGAGCTGCTCGGCCCGCGGGTCGTGCTGGCGAGCGCGATCATCGACGGCCCGGTGTCCGTGCTCGGGCCGCCGATCACCAAGGTCGCGAACGCCGAAGAGGCGCGGGCCGCGGTCCGGACCGCCGTCGCGCAGCGCTCGGACTTCGTCAAGGTGTACTTCTACCTGCCGAAGGACGCCTTCGCCGCGATCGCCGACGAGTGCCACCGCCACGGCCTGCCGTTCGCCGGGCACTGGCCCTACCGGTTCCACCCGCTCGACGCCGCCCGCGCCGGACAGCGCAGTTTCGAGCACAACTTCGGGCTGCCGATCGCCACCTCGAGCCACCGGGACGGGTTCCTCGCCCGGCTCGACGCGAAGCCGATCGACCCGAAGGCGCCGCGCGACTTCTTCAACCTGGCCCGCGAACTCGACCGGCAGGCCGCGCAGGCCTACGACCCGGCCGCGGCGGCCCGGCACTTCGCGGGCCTGAACGCCTGCGGCAGCTGGCTCAGCCCCACTTTCGCGATCAACCGGGTCATCTCACGGCCCGCCGACGCCTTCGCGCACGATCCGCGGAACAAGTACGTCCCGCGGCCGGTCCGGGACCTCTGGGTCGATCGGCTGCCGCTGTTCACGCCGGTGACGCCCGAACAGATCGCCCAGCAGGACGCCTACTTCGAGGCGCAGCTGCGGCTCGTCGGGGAGGCGCGCCGCGCCGGGGTCGGGGTCCTCGGCGGGACCGACTGCCTGAACCCGTACGTCTTCCCGGGGTTCAGCCTGCACGACGAACTCGACTTCCTGGTCGAGGCCGGGCTCGGCCCGCGGCGGGCGCTGCAGGCGGTGACCCGCGACGCGGCCGCGTTCCTCGGCCGGGCGGACACCGCCGGGACGATCACCCCCGGCAAGGTCGCCGACCTGGTGCTGCTCGACGCCGACCCGCTCGCCGACATCCGCGCGGTCCGGCGGATCGACACCGTCGTCACGGCGGGTCGCGTTCTCGGCCGGGCCGCGCTCGACAGGATGCTGGCCGACGCCGAAGCCGCGGCGAACCGGCCGGCCGGAGCGGCGAACGCCAGGTCAGTGCGGTTACCGGTGCACGGCTGCTGCTGAGCGCCCGGTAATCTCGGCCGGTCGAAGACCTGGCTCGAGGGGGCGCGTTGACTGGGCGGCTATTCGGGGGTTCCGGGTGGCGGAGCCCCCGGCTCGGGGCGAAGCCCCGGATGTCACAGCGGAAACTTGCCGGGGCGCTCGTCGTGCTCGAGATCGTCGCCGTCGTCCTGGTCCTCGTGCTGAAGCGGTTCGACGGCCTCGACCTCGAGGTCTACCTGGGCGGCGCGAAGGCACTCGCCGAACAGGGCTCGCCGTACGACGCCTGGGTGCAGACCAGCCACCAGATCCTGCTGCCGTTCACCTACACGCCGTTCGCCGCGGCGGTGTTCTGGCCCGGCACGCTGCTGCCGTTCGCGGTGACGATGAAGCTGGTCAGCATCGCGTCGATCCTCGCGACCGGTGTCGTCGCGTACCTCTACGTCGCAACGCTCAACGGCTCGCTGACCGACGCTTCGAAGGTCCACGGCCGGACGGTGGCCGCGCTGGTCGCCATCGGTGCCCAGCTCGCGGGCGCCCTGCTCGAGCCGGTGCGCTCGACGCTGGGCTTCGGGCAGATCAACGCGCTGCTCATGCTGCTGGTGGTGCTCGACGTCCTGCTGCCCGGCGAGCGACGGCGGACGAAGGGCCTGCTGATCGGCGTGGCCGCGGCCATCAAGCTGACCCCGGCCGTCTTCGTCGTCTACTTCCTGTTCCGCCGCGACTTCCGTTCGGCCGCGCGGGTGGCCGGCGGGTTCGTGGTGGCCGGCGCGCTGCTGTGGCTGATCCGGCCGTCGGCGTCCTTCACGTACTGGACGAAGCTCGTCTTCGACGCGGGCCGCATCGGCGGCGTCGACTACGTCGGCAACCAGTCGCTGCACGGCCTGGCCGTGCGCGCCGGCCTGCCGGAGTTCGGGTGGGTGCTGGCCGCGCTGGCCGTGATGGCCCTGGTCGCGGTGATCGTCGTGCGCGCCGCCGAGCCGGTGCTCGGGCTCACCGCCTGTGCGCTCGGCGGGCTGCTGGTCTCGCCGATCTCGTGGACCCACCACTGGACGTGGTGCGTGCCGATCCTCGTCCTCGCGGGGTGGTACGCGTGGCGCTTCGACCGGGCGGTCCGGTGGGTGGCGGCGGCGGTCGTCGTCGCGGGACTGGCGTTGTTCATCGCCGGCCCGATGTGGTTCGCCCCGCGGCCGGCGTCCTCGCTCGGCTGGTGGCTGGCGACGGAGTCCTACGAGCTGTACGGCCTCGTGCTGCTGGTCCTCGCCGCGTTCGGCGCCCGCCGCCTGACCACGAAGAAGGGGACCCCTGCCGCTGATGCGGCGGAGGTCCCCTCCAGGGAGCCTCAGGTCAGCTGAGCCGCTCGACCACGTACTCGATGGCCTGCGTCAGCTTGGTGACGTCGTCCGGGTCGATCGCCGGGAACAGGCCGACGCGCAGCTGGTTGCGGCCCAGCTTGCGGTACGGCTCGGTGTCGACGATCCCGTTGGCGCGCAGCACCTTCGCGACCGCGGCGGCGTCGACGTCGTCGCTGAAGTCGACCGTGCCGACGACCTGCGAGCGCAGGTCCGGGTCCTTCACGAACGGCGTCGTGTAGCTCGTCTTCTCGGCCCACTCGTACAGCCGCGACGAGGAGTCCTTCGTGCGCGAGGTCGTCCACGCGAGGCCGCCCTGGCCGTTCATCCACTCGATCTGCTCGGCGAGCAGGAACAGCGTGGCCACGGCCGGGGTGTTGTACGTCTGGTCCTTGCGGGAGTTGTCCAGCGCGGTGGTCAGCGAGAGGAACTCGGGGATCCAGCGGTCGCTCCCGCCGATCTCGCCGATCCGCTCGACCGCGGCCGGGGAGGCCAGCGCGATCCAGAGCCCGCCGTCGGCGGCGAAGGACTTCTGCGGCGCGAAGTAGTAGACGTCGAAGTCCTCGGCCTTGACCGGCAGGCCGCCGGCGCCGGAGGTGGCGTCGATCGCGACCAGCGCGCCCTCGCTGCCTTCGGGGCGACGGACCGGCACGGCCACCCCGGTGGACGTCTCGTTGTGCGCCCAGCCGACCAGGTCCGCGCCGGCTTCGTAGGCGATGTCCGGCGCGCTGCCCGGCTCGGCCTTGACGACGATCGGGTCGGCCAGGAACGGCGCGCCCTTGGTCACGGTGGCGAACTTCGAGGAGAACTCGCCGTAGGTGAAGTGCTGCGAGCGCTCGCGGACCAGGCCGAAGGCGGCCGCGTCCCAGAACGCCGTGGTGCCGCCGTTGCCGAGGACGACTTCGTAGCCCTCGGGCAGGGAGAACAGCTCGGACAGCCCCGCCCGCACGCGCCCGACGAGGGACTTGACCGGCTTCTGCCGGTGCGACGTGCCGAGGTAGGTGGAGCCGGACTCCGCCAGGGCACTCAGCTGCTCGGCGCGGACCTTCGACGGGCCGCAGCCGAAGCGGCCGTCGGCCGGCTTGAGGTCGGCGGGGATGGTCAACTCAGCGTCGGTCATGTGGCCAGTCTCTCAGGTCGGGACAAGGCAGGTAACGCAGGTGGTCAGGAGTCCGACATGTCGAATCGATGACTGATCGACCCCGCTGGCACTTCTTCGCGTGGTTCGCCGTGGTGGCCGCGGCGCACCTCGCCATCGAGGGCTGGACGGACACGACCGCGATCGGGCTGCCGGTCGGGTTCGCGGCGACGCTGGCGCTGGTTTTCGTCCGCCGCCCGGCGTGGTGGACGCCCAGCGGGGCGCGCCGCGGCTTGAAGGTGGCCGGCTGGGCCGTGCTGTGGCTCCTGGTGGCCGCCGCGATCGTCGCCGGGCTCGTCGAACACCCGCCGCACGGCGCCGACACCGGGTACGCCGGGGCGTTCGTCTCGATCTTCCTCGGCGCTTCGGTGTACGGCCTGACCAAACTGCTGCCGAAGCGGCCGTCGACGCGGCGAGCGGTCTTGCGGCGACGGCTCGCGTTCGCCACCGCGGCGGTGTGGGCGGCCGGTGTCTTCGTGCTCGCGGCCGAGGTCACGGCCATCGTCGTGACCGGTGGCTGGCTGCCCTGGGTGCTGCCGGTGCCGGGCCTGTTCGCCGTGCTCGGCCTGGTCGGGTGGCGTGCGGACCTCGCCCTCCCGGCCCGGCACCTCGCGAGCGGCGGCTGGACGCCGGTCGCGGCCGCGGCGTTCGACGTGCGGGCCGGCGAGCCGGTCGACGGCTGGGCGGTGCTGCCCGGGGACGTGCGGATCCGCTTCCACCTGCCCGCGGTGCCGTCCGACGTCGCCGCCGAGCTGGCGGGCCGTCGGCGGCTCTGGCTCGCCGGGTGGCCTTCCGACGAGCTGGTCGTCGGCCTTCCGGACGGCGACAGCTACGCCGTCGGGGTGATCGGGGCCCACCGCGGTGGGGGTAAAAACACGGTTACCGCGGGTTCCGGTCCCCGGTAACTTCCCGGTTGAGGAGTCCCGGGGGCCGCAGAGACCTGCGGGCCCCGCTCACCACCCTGGGGGTGTGAGCGGGGCCCGGCCTGATTCAGCGCCAGTCTTCTACGCCGCCCGGCACCGGCGCCGCCGGGTCGTAGGGCGTGCGCGTGAAGATGAACGTCGCCAGGTCGAGGTGGGTGGCGACGCCGTCGGTGTTCCGGCCCACTTCGAGCGTCTCGCCGGCGTAGTAGCCGTCGAGGCCCAGGTAGGTGTCCTTGTCGATCGCGCGGAAGCGCGAGCTGCGCCCGGTGCCCTCGACCGGGGCGAGGAGCAGCAGCCCGTCACCCTGGACGCGCAGGTGGTACGGGGTCGGGCCCCAGTGCCAGAGCCCGGTCAGCGCCAGCAGCGCGGGGTCGACGGCGGACGGCAGCCACTCGGCGGGCAGCCGCGGCTCCAGTTCGTCGGTCATGGTGATGAGGTCGAGGCAGAGCTGCGTGATGCCGACGCCGGAGGTCGAGTTGGTGAGCACCAGCGCGCCGGTCTGCGCGGCCGGGTCGACCAGCGTCACGGCCAGGAAGCCCGGCATCGAGCCGGTGTGGCCGGCGAACCGGCGGCCCTGGTAGCGCACGAGCATCAGGCCGAGCCCGAACCCGGTCGTCCAGACGTCGGTGTCGTCGACGGTGATCATGGTCCGCATCTCGGCGACGGTTTCCGGCGCGAGCACGTCGCCGGTTTCGCCGCCGAGGAACGCCGTCCAGCGGCCGAGGTCCTGCGCCGTCGACCAGAGCTGCCCGGCGGGGGCCATCGCGCCGGCGTCCGGGCTCGGCTCCGGCAGCAGGACGTCGGCGAAGGGGTGCACGGCGAAGCCGTCGGCGTGCGCGCCGACCGGGTGCGGCGTCGTGCGGTTCATCCCGAGCGGGCCGAGGACCTCTTCGTCGAGCACGGAGAGCCAGCCCTTGCCGCGGTGGCGGGAGAGCAGTTCGCCGAGGACGCCGTAGCCGACGTTCGAGTAGTGGAACCGCGCGCCCGGCCGGTGCCGGGTCGCACCCTCGGCCAGGCTGCCGACCAGCGCGTCCCAGTCGGCGCCGGGGGTCCGCTCCCACCACAGGCCGGGCGATTCGGACGTCAGGCCGGAGGTGTGGGACAGCAGCTGGGCGACGGTGGCGGCGCCGAACGGCGTGCCGGGGACGTGCTTTTCGAGCGGGTCGTTGAGGTCGAGCAGGCCTTCGTCGCGCAGCCGCAGGACGGCGGTGGCGACGAGGGTCTTGGTGATCGAGCCCAGCCGGTACTGGGTGTCGGTGGTCGGGGTCGCGCCGCCGACGCGTCCCCGGCCGCCGGACCAGACGATCGCCCCGTCCCGCACGACGGCGGCGACCAGCGACGGAGCCCGGCAGGCGGCCTGCTCGTGGGCGATCCGGCGGAGCAGGGCGAGTTCGGTCGAGGCAAGCATGGGGGCATTCTGCCGCGCATGGTCTCCCGCGGCAGGTCCTGGCCCGCCCAGCCCGTGCGAAAAGAGGCATCACACGTGATTGGCGGGGCATCTCGCGTGTCTGGCGGGGCATCTCGCGTGATTGGCGGGGCATCGCGGTGATGCCCGTTCGATCACGCGTGATGCCCCTCGGGTCACGCGTGATGCCCGTGGGATCACGTGAGATGCCCGGTTCAGCTCAGGAGGTTCCGGGCCATTGCGGTGGTGACGGCGGCCGTGCGGTCGGAGACGCCGAGCTTGCCGAACACCCGCAGCAGGTGGGTCTTCACCGTGGCCTCGCTGATGTGCAGGGCACGGCCGATGTCGGCGTTGGTGCCGCCCTTGGCGACCAGCCTCAGCACCTCCACCTCGCGGGCCGACAGCGGCTGCGGCTCCGGGTTGCGGACGCGGTTGACCAGCTTCCCCGCCACCGACGGCGCCAGCACCGTCTCCCCGCGGGCCGCCGCGCGGATCGCGTTCGCCAGCTCCACGCGGGACGCGTCCTTCAGCAGGTAGCCCGACGCGCCGGCCTCCACCGCGCGCAGGATGTCGGCGTCCGTTTCGTACGTCGTGAGCACGACGATCCGGCGTCCCGGCTGCTCGCGCAGGATGCGCCGAGTCGCGCCGACGCCGTCGAGGCCGGGCATCCGCAGGTCCATCAGCACGACGTCGGGGGTGGCGACCCGGTCGAGCGCGACGGCTTCGTCGCCGGAACCCGCTTCTCCGACGACCGTCAGGTCCGGTTCCGCTTCGAGCATGCCGCGGAGACCTTCGCGGACGACGGGGTGGTCGTCGACGAGCATGACGCGGATCAAGCCGGCACCTCCAGGGTGAGTTCGGTGCCGCTGGGGCCACTCCGGACGCTCAGTCTGCCACCGACCTGCTCGGCCCGGGACCGCATGCCCCGCAACCCGAAACCGGTGGCGTGGTCGGGGTCGAAGCCGGTGCCGTCGTCGCGCACCGACAGCCGCACCGAACCGTCCACAGCGGACAAGCGCACCGACACCGCCGACGCGGCCGCGTGCCGCCGGACGTTGTTCAGCGCTTCCTGTGCGCCCCGGAGCAGGACCACTTCGCCCGCCATGCCGATCGGCGGCAGTGAACTGTCCACTTCGTACTCGACCGGTACGCCCGTTTCGTCGGCCAGCCGGTCGGCCTGACGGCGAACGGCGTCGACGAGCGAGCCGGCCGCGAGGTCCGCCGGGGCCAGCGCGGCGACCATCGCGCGAGCCTCCGTGAGGTTGTCGCGGGCGGTGCGGGCGGCCAGCTCCGCGTGCCGTCGCGCCGCCGCCGGGTCGGTGTCCAATTCGGACTCGATGGCCTGGGCGAGGGTGACGATGCTGGTGAAGCCCTGCGCGAGGGTGTCGTGGATCTCCCGGGCGAGCCGTTCGCGCTCGGCCGCGGTGCCCGCCTCGCGGGAGAGCCGGGCGACTTCCGCCTGGCTCGCCTCGAGTTTCGCGATCAGGTCCGCGCGGCCCTTGCTCTCGTCGATGACGTGCCCGATGAACTTGCCGCACAGCACGCCGAAGACGACCAGGATGGCTGTCATCGGCAGCATGATGTGCAGCGTCGGGCCGCTGAACCCGTCGTTCACGATGGCCGCCGCGGGGTTGAGCAGGATCGCCACCGTGGTGAGGACCGCCGCCGGCCGGAATTCGAGCGTCGAGAACAGCAGCGGGCACGCCATGAAGAGGATGAAGCCGGACGTGCCCTCGGCGAACATGGCGATCCAGACCAGCGCCAGCACCGCGAGGGCGAACACCCACCGCTGCCGGACGGACGAGTCGTCGTCCCGGACGAGCCGGCGGCCCCACAGCAGGTAGCTCAGCGCGAGCGTGGTGAGCGCCCCGGCGGCGACGGCGGTGGGGACCGGCTCGGCGCCGTCGAGGAGCACCAGCGTGGTCGTGGCCAGGTACGCCACCGCGAAGAGGATCTCCCAGAGCCAGTTGAACCGGTCCCAGGCGTCCTTCACTTCGCGTCGGACCACCGGAACGTCAGCCGCGCCAGCACCGCGCCCACCACGCACCAGATCGCCAGCACCAGCGCCACCCGCGGCAGTTCCCATGTCCCGGCCATCTCCATCCTCACGGCGCCGTCCGGCAGGAAGACCGACCGGAATCCCTGGCAGATCCACTTCAGCGGGAAGAACGACGCGATGTCCACCATAACTTTCGGCAGGTTCGTGATCGGCGAAACGAAGACGCCGGAGATGAACTGCAGGATCAGGTACAGCATCTGCACGATGGCGACCGCGCCGTTGGTGGACTTCGCGAGCGAGCTGATCGCGATCCCGAGCAGGGTGCACGAGACGATGCCGAGCGCGAACACCCACAGCAGCGTCAGCCACTTCGCCGGATCGGACGGCAGCTGCAGCCCGAACAGCAGCACGGCGACCGCGGCCATCAGCACCGTCTGGGCCAGGCTGGACACCGCGACCAGCACCATCTTGCCGACGAAGTACGACGCGGGCGGCATCGGCGTGCCGCGCAGGCGTTTGAGCGCCCCGGTTTCCCGATCGGCCGAGACGCCGGTCGCGATGCTGTTGAACGACGTCGACACGATGCCGGAGCCGATCATCCCGGCCGCCAGCAGCTGGCCGGACGTGACGCCGTCGAGCGCCGTCGGGCCGTCCAGGATGGACCCGAGCAGGACCATCAGCACCGCGGGCAGGGAGAAGGTGAAGACCACCTGTTCCTTGTGCCGGAAGAACTGCCGCAGTTCCGCGCCGCCGCGGGCCAGGCCGAGCGAGAGCGGGCCAGGTAGGGCCAGGGTGGTCATGCCTTGTCTCCGATCAGGTCCAGGTAGATGTCCTCCAGGCTCGGCCGGGTCACCGTCAGCCCCGCGAGCTCCCGACCCCCAGCCGAGAGTTCGGTGACGAGCTTGGTCGGGTACGCGGTGCGCTCGACGTGCTCGCCGCGTTCGTCGACCCAGCGCACGGTGGCCTCGGCCGCCGCCCGGCCGCCCAGGTTCTGCGGCGTGTCCTGGGCGACGATCTCGCCGCGGGCGATCACCGCGACGCGGTCGGCGAGCGCTTCGGCCTCGTCGAGGTAGTGGGTGGTCAGCAGGATGGTGGTGCCTTCGGCGGCGAGGTCGCTGATCAGCGCCCAGAACTGCCGCCGCGCCTCGGGGTCGAAACCGGTGGTCGGTTCGTCGAGGAAGAGCAGCTCGGGCCGGCCGATGATGCCGAGCGCGACGTCGACGCGGCGGCGTTGCCCGCCGGAGAGCGCCTTCACCCGCGCCTTGGCCTTCTCGGTGAGCCCGACCTTCTCGATCACCTCGTCGGGGTCGCGCGGATCGGGGTAGTACTTCGCGAAGTGCCGGACGGTCTCGGCGACGCTCAGCTCGGCGGCGTCGGTCGCCGTCTGAAGGACGATGCCGAGGCGGGCCCGCCAGGCGCGGCCGGCTTTGCCGGGGTCCTCGCCGAGCACGGTGACCTCGCCGTCCGTCCGCCGCCGGTGCCCTTCGAGGATCTCGACGGTCGTCGTCTTCCCGGCGCCGTTCGGGCCGAGCAGGGAGAAGACCTCGCCCTGGGCGATGTCCAGGTCCAGCCCGGCCACCGCGAGGTGACCGGGGTACTGCTTGCGCAGGCCGCGCACGCTCACTGCTGTGGTCATGGCTCAAAGCCTGGCCGCTCGCGCCGCCGGATCCGACCAACGGCCAGTGGAATCCGGCTGTCCACCGTTCGGTGGACACGCGGGCTTGGTTTCCCGTGGAACCACGAAAACGCTGTCATACAAGCAAAAATCCGAAGATCCGGGCCCGCGGAACCGCCGCGCGGGTGAACCCACTGTTGACAAGTTGTCTAACATGACAGAATGTCTCACAAGTGGGTGACCGCCGGCGACGGTGTCCGCCTCTCCGTGACCATCGACGGCCGGAGCGACGGGCCCACGGTCGTGCTCGTGCACGGCTACCCGGACAACAGCTCGATGTGGGACGGGGTAGCCGCGTCACTGGCCCCCAAACACCGGGTCGTCACCTACGACGTTCGCGGCGCCGGACAGTCGGACAAGCCGCCGGGACGCGCGTCCTACCGGCTGGACCAGCTGGCCGACGACCTGCGCGCGGTCGTCGAGGCGGTGCAGCCCACCGGCAAGGTGCACCTGGTCGCCCATGACTGGGGCTCGATCCAGGCCTGGCACGCCGTCACCGGGGACGGCCTGCGCGGGCGGATCGCCTCCTACACGTCCCTCTCGGGGCCGAGCCTCGACCACGCCGGCGCGTGGTTCCGCGCCCAGCTGCGCCGTCCGACGCCGAGGCGGCTCAAGAACGCGCTGAGCCAGTTCCTGCACTCGTGGTACATCCTCGCGTTCCAGATCCCGGTCGTCCCGGACCTGCTGTGGCGCACCGGCCTGCTCGGCAAGCAGATCCAGCGGATGGAGCCGGACGCGGCGCCGCCGGACAGGTCCGACGGTCTGCACGGTCTCCAGCTCTACCGCGCCAACATGTTCACCCGGCTTTCGCGGCCGGCACCCCGCCCCGCCGACGTCCCGGTGCAGGTGCTGGCCCCGACCGAGGACTCCTACGTCACGACGCCGCTGCAGACCGAGGTCGTCCGCTGGGCGCCTGACCTGTGGATCCGCCGGATCGTCGGGACGCACTGGGTGACCAGGGCGAAGCCGCAGGTGGTCGCCGCCGCGGCCGCCGAGCTGATCGACTACGTCGAGACCGGCACCGAAAGCCGTGGGCTGCGCCAGGCCCGGGTCGACGCCGGGCCGTTCGCGCACAAGCTCGTCGTCGTCACCGGGGCGGGCAGTGGCATCGGCCGCGCCACCGCGCTGGCGTTCGCCGCTCAGGGCGCCGACGTCGTCATCACCGACGTCGACGCATCCAGTGCCGCGGAAACGCTGAAGCTGCTGGGAGATCACGGTCTCGCCGAGTACACAGTGGACTCTTCGGACGGCGGGGCCGTGCACCGCTTCGCCGAGCGGGTCCGCGCCGAGCACGGCGTCCCGGACATCGTGGTGAACAACGCGGGCATCGGGATGTCCGGCCCGTTCCTCGACACGTCGGTCGAGGACTGGGAACGCGTCATCGACGTCAACCTCTGGGGCGTGATCCACGGCTGCCGCGCGTTCGCGCCGATGCTCGCCGAGCGCGCCGAGGGCGGCCAGATCGTCAACCTCGCTTCGGCGGCCGCCTACCTGCCGTCGAAGATCCTCTCCGCCTACGCGACGACGAAGTCCGCCGTGCTGACGTTGAGCGTCTGCCTCCGGGCCGAGCTGGCCGCGCACCACATCGGCGTCACGGCGGTGTGCCCGGGCATCGTCAAGACCAACATCACCAACACGACGAAGTTCGTCGGGGTGTCCGAAGAGGAGCAACGCCGGCGTCAGAAGGAAAGCTCGAAGCTGTACGCCCGGCGTGGGTTCGGCCCCGAGGGCGTGGCGCGGGACATCCTGCGTGCCGTGGAAAAGGACCTCGCGATCGCACCGTCCACTCCGGAGGCGAAGGCCGCGCTGGTCCTTTCGCGACTGACACCCGGCCTGCTCCGCAAGGCCGCGAAGCTGGACCTGACGCCGTGAGCCGGCCGCGGCGGATGTCGCCGCAGGCCCGCCGGGACGACCTGATCCGCGCCGCACTCGACCTGTTCGGCTCGCGGGCGCCGGAACTGGTCACCGTGGACGACATCGTCGCGCGCGCCGAGGTCTCGCGGCCGCTGTTCTACCGGTACTTCTCCAGTCTGCGCGACCTCCAGGTGGAGGCGCTGCGCACGGTCACCGACGGCCTGATCGACGGCTTGGCCGGCCTCGAAGAAGGCCCGCCCGAAACCCGGCTCCGGGCCGCCGTCCGCGGCCTGATCGACGTCGCCGGCCACTACCGCGCGGGGTACATCGCGTTGCTGCGCAGTGGTTCGGTGATCGCGACGTCCGAAACGGACGCGGCGATCGACGAAGTCCGCAACCGGGCGGTGGCCCTGATCCTGGGCGCCCTCGGCGTCGAAAACCCCTCACCGCTGCTGTCGCTCACGCTGCGTTGCTGGACGGCCGTCGTCGAGGGCGCGCTGCTGAGCTGGCTGCAGGAACGCAGCGTCGCGCGGGAAGACCTCGACAGCTGGCTGGTCGACCAGCTCACGGCCATGCTCGGCGCCACCGCTCGGCACGAACCGGCCGGCGCCGCGGAGGCACCGGCCGGTTCGTGAAAAGCCTCAGTGCTTGGTGACGAGCTCCCAGCCCTCGACGTCCTCGGGGGTGCGCGGCGCCGGGCCGATGTACTTGGCCGACGGCCGCACCAGGCGTCCGGTCCGCTTCTGCTCCAGGATGTGCGCGGCCCAGCCGGCGGTGCGGGCCGAGCTGAACATCGCGGGCATCATGTGCGGCGGGACCTGCGCGAAGTCCAGGATGACCGCGGCCCAGAACTCGACGTTGGTCTCGATCGGGTGATCCGGACGCCGCTCGCGCAGTTCCTTCAGCGCGGCCTGCTCCAGTGCGGCGGCCGCCTCGTAGCGGGTCGCGCCGAGCTCCTGGCAGGTGCGGCGCAGCACCCGCGCCCGCGGGTCCTCGGCCCGGTAGACGCGGTGGCCGAAGCCCATCAGGCGTTCCTTGCGGTCGAGGATGCCCTTGACCAGGCCCGCGGGGTCGCCGGTGCGCTCGACCTCTTCGATCATCGGCAGCACGCGCGCCGGGGCGCCGCCGTGCAGCGGGCCCGACATCGCGCCGATGGCGCCGGACATGGCCGCCGCTACGTCGGCCCCGGTGGAGGCGATGACGCGGGCGGTGAAGGTCGACGCGTTCAGGCCGTGCTCGGCGGCCGACACCCAGTAGGCGTCCAGGGCCTTGACGTGCGCCGGGTCCGGCTCGCCACGCCAGCGGATCAGGAACCGCTCGGTGATCGAGTGGGCCTCGTCGACGCGGGCCTGCGGAACGGCGGGCTGGCCGATGCCGCGCGCCGACTGGGCGACGTAGGACAGCGCCATCACCGAGGCGCGGGCCAGCTGCTCGCGGGCCTCTTCGTCGGTGATGTCGAGCAGCGGGCGGTAACCCCAGATCGGCGCGAGCATGGCCAGCGCGGCCTGGACGTCCACCCGGACGTCGCCGGTGTGCACCGGCAGCGGGAACGGCTCGGCGGGCGGCAGGCCGTGACCGAACCGGCCGTCCACGAGGAGGCCCCAAACGTCACCGAAGGTCACCTTGCCGGCGAGGTCCTCGATGTCGACGCCGCGGTAACGCAGCGCACCGCCGTCCCGGTCGGGTTCGGCGATTTCGGTGTGGAAGGCGACGACGCCCTCCAGACCCGGTCGGAAGCCGTCGTCGGGTTGGCCGGACGGCTGAGGCTTGCTGATCGTGGAGGTAGTCACTGTTTCGCGGAACCTTTCGGTGCGCTTTTCCCCGGCTGGTTGCTGCTGGTCGCGCGGTTGGAGGAAGCGCACTGAATGCGCGCCACATCGCACGGATGGATAGACCTTGCTCTCTTGACCGGCCACTGGCAATCGAAAGATGTGGTGGTTTCGGTCACGATTACGAGAACGATTCAGTCACCGAGGCCTCCGATCAGGAGAATTTTCACCACGCAGTGTGACGAAGCCCAGGTAAATCCTGTGTTTCCGAACCAGGCGCTGCCGCGTTTCGGGTGATAGACCTAGCGCATGCACCTCAGCCCGCAGGAGCGCGACAAGCTGCTCATCCACGTGGCGGCCGACGTCGCGCGGAAGCGGCTGGACCGCGGCGTCCGGCTCAACTACCCCGAGGCGGTCGCGTTGATCACCGACCACGTCCTCGAAGGCGCCCGCGACGGCCGCACGGTCAGCGAGCTGGTGGCCAGCGGCCGGACCGTGCTCTCCCGGGCGCAGGTGCTCGACGGCGTGCCCGAGATGGTCGACTCCGTGCAGGTCGAGGCCACCTTCCCGGACGGCACGAAGCTCGTCACCGTGCACGACCCGATCGTGTGAGGAGCAGCGGCATGCGCCCTGGCGAGATCATTCCCGGCGACGAGCCGGTCGAGCTGAACCCTGGCCGCCCGCGCGTCCGGCTGCTGGTCCGGAACCTCGGTGACCGGCCGGTGCAGGTCGGCTCGCACTACCACTTCGCGGCCGTGAACCCGGGCCTCGAGTTCGACCGGGACGCCGCCCGCGGCCACCGGCTCGACGTCCCGGCGGGGACGTCGGTGCGGTTCGAGCCGGGTGTCGAGCGCGAGGTCGACCTGGTGCCGCTGGCCGGAGCCCGCCGGGTGCCGGGGCTGCGGTCCGAGTTCGCAGGGGAGTTCTGAAGTGCCGCAGATCGATCGTGAGCGTTACGCCGAGCTGTTCGGCCCGACCACGGGCGACCGCATCCGGCTCGCCGACACCGACCTGCTGATCGAGGTCACCGAAGACCGCTCGATGGGCCCGGGCGGCTCCGGCGACGAGGTGCTCTTCGGCGGCGGCAAGGTCATCCGCGAGTCCATGGGCCAGGGCACGGCGACCCGCGCCGAGGGCGCGCCCGACCTGATCATCACCGGCGCGGTGATCCTCGACCACTGGGGCGTTGTCAAGGCCGACGTCGGCGTGCGCGACGGCCGGATCGTCGGCATCGGCAAGGCGGGCAACCCGGACACGATGGACGGCATCCACCCCGCACTGGTGATCGGCCCGACCACCGAGGTGCTCTCCGGCAACGGCAAGATCCTCACCGCGGGCGGCATCGACTGCCACGTCCACTTCATCTGCCCCCAGCTCGTCGACACGGCGCTGGCTGCCGGCGTGACCACGATGGTCGGCGGCGGCACCGGGCCGAACGACGGCACCAAGGCCACCACGGTCACCCCCGGCGCGTGGCATCTGGGCAGGATGCTGGCCGCCATGGACGGCTACCCGGTGAACGTCCTGCTGCTGGGCAAGGGGAACACCGTCCGGCTCGAAGCGCTGCGGGAGCAGCTGGCCGCGGGTGCGGGCGGGTTCAAGCTGCACGAGGACTGGGGCACCACACCGGCCGCCATCGACGCGTGCCTGACCGTGGCCGACGAATCCGGTGTCCAGGTCGGGATCCACACCGACACGCTCAACGAGGCGGGCTTCCTGGAGTCCACTGTGGAGGCCATCGGTGGCCGCTCGATCAACGCGTACCACACCGAGGGCGCCGGCGGCGGGCACGCGCCGGACATCATCCGGGTCGTCTCGCTGCCGAACGTGCTGCCGTCGTCGACCAACCCGACCCGGCCGCACACCGCGAACACCCTCGACGAGCACCTCGACATGCTGATGGTCTGCCACCACCTCAACCCGTCGGTGCCCGAGGACCTCGCCTTCGCCGAAAGCCGGATCCGGCCGACGACGATCGCGGCCGAGGACGTGCTGCACGACATGGGCGCCATCTCGATGATGAGCTCGGATTCGCAGGCGATGGGCCGGATCGGCGAGGTGATCATCCGGACCTGGCAGACCGCGCACGTGATGAAACGCCGCCGCGGTGCGCTGCCCGGTGACGGCGACGCCGACAACCTGCGCGCCCGTCGCTATGTCGCCAAATACACGATCAACCCGGCCATCGCGCACGGCATGGAGTCCGAGATCGGCTCGGTCGAGGTCGGCAAGCTCGCCGACCTGGTGCTGTGGGAGCCGAAGTTCTTCGGCGTCCGCCCGCACGTCGTGCTCAAGGGCGGCATGCCGGCCTGGGCGGCGATGGGCGACGCGAACGCGTCCATCCCGACGCCGCAGCCGGTCATGGCCCGGCCGATGTTCGGTGCTTCGATCGGCGCCGCGCTGAGCCTCCACTTCGTCGCGCCGGAAGCGCTCGACAGCGGCTTGCGCGAGAAGTTCGGCATCACGCGGCCGCTGGTCGCGGTGGCGAACATGCGGGCGCGGACCAAGGCGGACATGGTGCTCAACGACGTCACGCCGGACGTCCGCGTCGAGCCGGACAGCTTCGCGGTGCACGTCGACGGGGAGCTGATCGAACCGCAGCCGGTGACGGAACTGCCGATGACGCAGAGGTACTTCCTCTTCTGATGGACCTGTCAGCGCTGATCCTCGCGGACTCCCGCTTCCCCGGCGGCGGGCACGTCCACAGTGGCGGGTTGGAGGAAGTCGTCGCGCGGAAACTGGTGACTTCCGTTCGCGATCTGCCGGGATTCCTTTCCGGACGGCTGCGGACGGCGGGTTTCCTGGCCGCGGTTTTCGCCGCTGCCTCCGCGCATGCAGCGGCCAGCCGGGGGAATTGGTCGCTTTTGGACAGTGAGCTGGATGCGCGCACTCCGTCGCTCGCGCAGCGCGAGGCGTCCCGGGCGCAGGGCCGCGGGACGGCGCGGGCCGGGCGGATCGCGTGGCCTTCGCCGGTGTTGGAGGAGCTGCTGGCCGAGACGCCGCGGCCACACCACCCGGTCGTGCTGGGCGCGCTGGTCGGCGTCGCGGGCGGTGCGCCGTACGACGCCGCGATGGCGGTCGCCTACCTGTCGGTGAGCGGCCCGGCGAGTGCCGCGGTCCGGCTGCTGGGGTTGGACCCGTTCGCCGTCAACGCCGTCGTTGCCCGCCTGGATCTTGCTTCCGTCTGTTCGGAAGCCGCTGCCGTGGCGGGCGACGACCCGGCGGCGCTGCCGTCGCCGGGGTCGCCCGCATTGGATCTGTTCGCCGAGGCGCACGCCCGGCACCACCAGGAAGAGGTGCGTCTCTTTGCCAGCTGAAGGTCACGGTCACGGGCACTTCCACGAGGTCAACTTCGACCCGACGGCGGCGGAACCCGACCACTACGACGCCGCCCCCACCGCGGGCCGCGCCTACCGGATCGGCATCGGCGGCCCGGTCGGCTCGGGCAAGACGGCGCTGACCGCGGCGTTGTGTCGCGCTTTGGGCGACGAGATCCGGCTCGCCGTGGTCACGAACGACATCTACACGACCGAAGACGCGGACTTCCTGCGTCGCGCGGGCGTGCTGGACCCGGAGCGGATCGAGGCGGTGCAGACGGGTGCCTGCCCACACACGGCGATCCGGGACGACATCACGGCGAACCTGGACGCCGTCGAGCGGCTGGAGGAGAAGTTCCCCGGCCTCGACCTGGTGATCATCGAAAGCGGCGGCGACAACCTGACGGCGGTGTTCAGCCGCGGCCTGGCGGACAGCCAGATCTTCGTGGTCGACGTCGCGGGCGGCGACAAGGTGCCGCGCAAGGGCGGCCCCGGCGTCACGACGGCGGATCTGCTGGTGATCAACAAGATCGACATCGCCCACCTGGTCGGCGCGGACATGGCCGTGATGACCTCGGACGCGCACCGGATGCGGGGTCCGCTGCCGGTGATCACGCAGTCCCTGGTGGACACCCCGGACGCGCCCGCGGTCGCCGACTGGGTCCGATCACTGCTGTGAAGGCCCACGCACGGCTGACGGCGTGCTTCGACGGTTCGCGCACGGTGTTGCGGGAGCTGGCATCGATGGCGCCGTTGACGTTGTTCCCGCGCCGCCGTTCGGGTGCGACGGCGGTGGTGCACCTGGTCAACTCGGCGACGTCGCCGTTGGGCGGGGACGACCTGCTGTTGTCCATCCACGTCGGTCCAGGGGCTTCGCTGCGTCTTTCCGGGGTGGCGGCGACGCTGGCTTTGCCCGGTCTCCACGGCGAGTCGTCCTTGTCCACTGTGGACGTTGTCGTGGAACCGGGTGGGTCACTGGAGTACCTGCCGGAGCCGACGGTGGTGACCGCGCGGGCTCGGCACAACGCGGTCTTCCGGGCTTCGCTGGCTTCGGATGCGTATCTGCACACGCGGGAGGTGCTGGTGCTGGGCCGGGCCGGCGAACGCCCGGGTTCGCTGACGACTTCGTTGTCGGTCACCAGCGGTGCGGTGCCGGTGCTGCGGCAGACGCTTTCCGTGGGGGACGCCGGCTTGGACGGGAGCCTGGCGGTGCTCGCGGGGCGCCGGGTGCTGGCGACGGACTTGGTGGTCGGCGGCCCGGAACTGCCGGCGGCCTCGGGTGAGTGGTGGTCCCGCAGCCCCCTCGCCGCGGGTGGCACGCTGGTGACTTCCCTGGCCCCGGACGCGGTGACGGCGATGAAGGGGCTGGCCGAGGCGTTCTGAGCAGCCCCCGTTTTCCACGCTACCGATGACCACCGACAGTTTTGCCCGGGCTTCAGAACTTCGTGCCCAGCCAGGTCATCGCCACCGGGCCGCCGATCGAGACCCCGCCGATGTGCTCCAGCAGCGGGAACTCCTGCCACGTCACCTTCGCGCCCCGGGCCTGCCAGCGGTCGCGCAACGCCGTTCCGACGCTGAACGGGATCAGCTCGTCCAATGTCCCGTGGTACAGGTACACCGGTGCCTTCGGCGCCGTCGTGCCCAGGTGGTTCTCCGCCAGGCGGGCCTGCCAGCGCGGGTCGTGGATCGGGTCCGGGACCGTCACGAAGTCCCGCAGGTGCGCGAACGGCTCCGCCGCGCCCAGCTCCACCGTGCACGCCTGCGACACCCGGGCCACCGCCTCGCGGCCGCGGTCGTTCAGGATCGACTCGAACGGCACGTCGGGGTACGCCGCCGCGAAGCCGGTGGCCGCGCCGAGGACCAGGCCGAACGCCGCGCCGCCGTCGTTGGACGCGAACACCGCGTTCAGGTCCGCCGGGACGCCGCCGGCCGCCACGCCCACCACGTTCAGCGAAGGCGCGTACGTGGCCTGCAGCTCGGCCGCCCACGCCGCAGCCTGACCGCCCTGCGAGTAGCCGAACACGCCCACCGGGCCGGACGGGGACAGCCCCGCGCCGGTCACCCGGGAAGCGGCGCGCGCCGCGTCGAGCACCGCGCGGCCTTCGGACTGCCCGACCGCGTACGTGTGCGTTCCCGGGGTGCCCAGTCCTTCGTAGTCGGTGACGACGACGGCCCAGCCCTGCGTCAAGGCCTGCCCCAGCAGTGCGCTTTCGTTCTCGATGCCGTGGGCCAGCAGGTTCGAAGGCGCGCACCGGTCGCCGAGGCCGTGCGTGCCCACCGCGTACGTGATCAGCGGCCGCGGGCCACCGCGCAGCCACGGCGTCGGCGGCACCAGCAGCGTGCCGGAGACGGCGTTCGGTTCGCCGGTCGCCGACGTCGAGCGGTACCGGAGGTGCCAGGCTTTGACCGGCGCGGGGAACGGTCCGACGAACACCGTCGTCGGCTGCTGTTCCAGGAGGACGCCCGGTTCGGCGTGTGCCGTGGGGGCGGCTGTCACGAACAGGAGCGCGACGGCGACCAATAACCGACGAAGCATCGTTGCCTCCGGTCGAGTGGTAATCGAGGTTTTCACAATTTAGCCAGCCCGGTAGGATCCGGCAATCCCTCAGAAGGAGGACATAACCGTTGGCTCGCACGTACGGCGGCGTCGCACCCGAACAACGTCGCGCCGACCGCCGCGAGCGGCTGCTCACGGCCGGTCTCGAGTTGTTCACCTCCACCGGCTTCCGGCACACGAAGATCACCGAGGTGTGCGCCCGCGCCGGTGTGTCGACGCGGAACTTCTACGAGGAGTTCACCGGCAAGGAGGACGTGCTGCGCACCCTCCACGACCGGATCAACGGCCTCGCGCTGCAGCACGTCACCGCCGCGCTCGACAAGGTCGCCGAGGCCGACGCCATGACCCGCATCGCCACGCTGCTCGACGTCTTCATCGACACGGTCACCGTGGACCCCCGGCTGCCGCGGCTGAACTACGTCGAGGCGGTCGGCGTCAGCGCGGAGCTGGAGGAGCAGCACCAGGTGTGGGTCGACCGGTGGGCGACCTTCATCGAGACGGAGGCGCGGCGCGCGGCCGAGCACGGCGTCGCACCCGACCGCGACTACCGGCTGACGGCGATCGCCCTGGTCGGCGCGGCCACCGGCCTGCTGCGCGAGTGGCAGGCGCACGAGCCGCCGCTGCCGGTGGAAGACGTCGGAGCGGAGCTGCGCGCGCTGATGCTGGCGGCCATCATGCGGCCCGGAAAAATTCCCGGGATGCCGGGCAACCCCGGCGCGCCTTCGAACGTGAAGGAGTCGAGCCGGGAGGGGGAACCGGGGGGAGGCCGGCTCACGTGAGGACCCTTTCCCGGCACTGGAAGCCGGGAAAGGGTCCTCACGGACGTCACGGGGTCCGGGCGGTCGGCAGGCCGAGCTCGACCGGGCCGGTCGTCTGGCACACGTCGTGGCAGGTGTTGTCGAGCGTGCAGCACAGTGAGCAGATCGGGCCGTCCTGCTTCGCGCAGTCCGCGACGTCCGGCAGCTCGTACGGATCGCCGCAGACCGAGCAGGTGTGCGTCGCCCTCAGGTCGACGTCGGTGTCCGGGCCCGCCACGGTGTTCTCCCGCGCCAGGTAGTACTTGCCCTTCGTCGCGACGGCCAGGGTCGGTACCAGCACGATCGCGATCACCAGCGCGAGCAGCGGGCTGAACGCGGCCAGGAACTGCCCGAACGCGCCGAAGTACGCCACGATCGACACCGCCGACGCGACCACCATCGAGCCGAACCCGACCGGGTTGATCTTGTGCAGGTAGGCCCGCTTGAACTCGATGTAGCGCGGCGAGAGGCCCAGCGGCTTCGCGATCACCAGGTCGGCGCACACCGCGCCGATCCACGCGATGGCGACGTTCGAGTAGAAGCCGAGGATCTTGTTCAGGAAGCCGAACGCGCCGAACTCCATCAGCGCGAGCGCGATCCCGCAGTTGACCAGCACGTACCAGACCCGCCCGGGGTGCTTGTGGAGCACGCGGGAGAAGAAGTTCGCGAACGACAGCGAGCCGGAGTACGCGTTCGTCGTGTTGATCTTGATCTGCGAAACGACGACGAACAGCGCGGCGAACGTCAGCGCCACCGGCCCGAGCGCGGGCTTCACGGCTTCGAGGTACGGCGCGATCGGCTCCAGCGCGTGCGTCTTCCCGACGACGCCGAGTGCGAGGAACGCCAGCAGCGCGCCCCCGATCTGCTTCGCGGCGCCGAGGATCACCCAGCCGGGCCCGGCGGCGAGCACGGCCGCCCACCACGCCCGCTTGTTCTCCGCGGTCTTTTCGGGCATGAACCGCAGGTAGTCGGCCTGCTCGCCGATCTGCCCGATCAGCGACAGCGCGACACCCATGCCGAAGCCGAACCCGATCGCGGAGAACCCGGCGCCGGCGCCCTCGGTACCCCCGAAGTGGGTGAACTCGGCGAACTTGCCCGGCTCCCGGACCAGCACGACGACGAACGGCAGCACCAGCCCGGCGATCCACAGCGGCTGCGTCCAGGTCTGCATCTTCGCGACCGCGCCCATGCCGTAGAGCGCGAAGGGCAGCACGATGAGCGTCGCGAGCAGGTAGCCGATGGGCAGCGGGATGCCGAGGGCGAGTTCGAACGCCTGGCCCATGATCGAGCCTTCGAGCGAGAAGAAGATGACGGTGAAGCTCGCGTACACGAGCGACGTCAGCGTCGACCCGAAGTAGCCGAAGCCGGCGCCGCGGGTCAGCAGGTCCATGTCCACTCCGGACTTCGCGCAGGCGGCCGCGATGGGCACGCCGGTCACGAAGATGACGACGGCCGCGGCGAGGATCGCCAGCACGCCGGAGGTGAAGCCGTAGGAGAGGACGATGCTGGCGCCGATCGCGAAGTCGGCGAGGTAGGCGATGCCGCCCAGCGCCGTCGTCGCGACCACGAACGGCGACCATTTCCGGAACGAATGGGCGGCGAAGCGCAGCGAGTAGTCCTCGCGGTTCTCGTTCGCTGCGAGCGGGGCGTACCGGCGTTTCGGGGCGTTTTCCGCGGCTTCTTCGGCGCTGGACAGGGTCTCGGTCATACCTGCCTCCGGGGGTGGTGGGGAACGGGCCGAAGGTAGGTGCGTCCTGTATCGATCCTGGTCCGGCGGGTAACGCAGGGGTTACGGCTTGTTGTCCTGCGGTTACGGATGGATGGCGAAAAAGGGGTGTCGGGTGTCACCGTTAGGTGGGTTCCGCTGCGGGTCGCGAAGCCTTAACGTGCCTAGAGCCGAAGTCGACGGATGCCCCGACCGGGCGTGGAGGTTTGGCGATGCTGCCGGAGATCGAGGACCAGGTGGAAGACGCCGTAGTACGCCTTCCCGGAATGCGCGTGGCCTATGACGGTGCCGCGTTCGACGAAACCGCTCTCGCCGCCACCTGGACCGATCAGCTGCAGGGCTGGCTGAACCAGGCGGTCGCGGCGGGCATCGCGGAACCCAACGCCATGGTCCTCGCCACGGCCGACGCCGAGGGCCGCCCCTCGTCCCGCACGGTCCTGTGCAAGGGCCTCGACGACCGCGGCGTCGTGTTCTACACGAACTACACGTCCTCGAAGAGCCACGACCTGACGGCGACCAGGTATGCCTCGGTGACGTTCCCCTGGTACGCGTTGCACCGCCAGGTCCACGTCCGCGGCGAGGTGGAGAAGGTCGGCGTCAAGGAGACGGCGGAGTACTGGGCCCAGCGCCCGCGCGGCTCCCAGCTGGGGGCGTGGGCGTCCCCGCAGTCCCGGGTGGTCGACGGTCGCCGGGCTTTGGACAACGCGCTGCACGGCATCGAGCGCCGGTTCGCGGACGTCGAGCAGATCCCGGCCCCGCCCCACTGGGGCGGCTGGCGGATCCGGCCGGACCTGGTCGAGTTCTGGCAGGGGCGCGAAGACCGGATGCACGACCGGCTGCGGTTCGTGCGCAACGACGACGGGTGGAACATCGAGCGCGTCGCTCCTTGAGCTGCCGACGTTCGGGCCCCGGGCGAGGTAAATCACGCGACTTCAGATACTTAGCCCCGCTAAGCTGATGTGTTGTGACTGGTGAACCGGGGACCCTGCCGCCCCGCTCGGGCATCCGCAAGCTCCTCGGCCGCATCATCGTCGACACCCGGCCGCTCAAGATCCCGGCTTTCCGGCGGCTCTGGCTGTCCACTGTGGTCACCGCCGTCGGGGCCCAGCTGACCGCCGTCGCCGTGCCCAAGCAGGTTTTCGACCTCACCGGTTCCTCGGCCTACGTCGGCCTCACCGGGCTGGTCGCGCTCGTTCCGCTGCTGATCTTCGGGCTCTGGGGCGGCGCCGTCGCCGATGCCGTCGACCGGCGGAAGCTGCTCTTCGTCACCAACGTCGGCGTCGCCATCACCTCCGCCCTGCTCTGGCTGCAGGCCTTCGCGAACTTCGGCTCGGTCTGGCTCGTCCTCGGCCTGCTGGCCGTCAACCAGGCCTTCTTCGCGATCAACATGCCCACCCGCGGCGCCGTCGTCGCGCGGCTCGTGCCCGCCGAACTGCTGCCGTCGGCCAACGCCCTCAACACCACCATGGCCACCTTCGGCGCGGTCTTCGGCCCGTTGCTCGCCGGTGCGCTGATCCCCGTCCTCGGCCTCTCCACCCTCTACCTGATCGACGTCGTCGCCCTGACGATCACCCTCGTCGCCGTTTGGCGGCTGCCGTCGATCCCGCCGCTGAACGGCCCGTCGCGCCGCGCCGGCGTCCGTGACGTCGTCGACGGCTTCAGGTACCTCGCCGGGCAGAAGATCCTGCTCGCCTCCTTCGTCGCCGACATCATCGCCATGGTCTTCGGCATGCCGCGGGCGCTGATCCCGGAGATGGCCGAACGCACCTTCGGCGACCCGCCCGGCGGCGGGCCCGCGCTCGGCTGGCTCTACGCCGCCCTGCCCGCCGGGGCGATGCTGATCGGGCTCTTCTCCGGCTGGCTGACGCGCATCCACCGCCAGGGCGTCGCCGTGGTCGTGGCCATCTGCGCGTGGGGTGCCGCGGTGGCCGCGTTCGGGCTCGCGCACTCGCTCTGGCTCGCCGTCGTCTTCATGGCGCTGGCCGGCGCCGCGGACATGGTCAGCGCGGTCTACCGGATGGCGATCCTGCAGGTCGCGACCACCGACGAGATGCGCGGACGGCTCCAGGGTGTCTTCACGGTGGTCGTCGCCGGCGGCCCCCGCATCGCCGACCTCACCCACGGCTGGGGCGCCGCCGCGTTCGGGACGCGGGCCGCCGCGAGCGTCGGCGGCCTGCTGGTCATCGTGCTGGTCTGCGCGTCGATGTTCCTGCTCCCGGCCTTCTGGCGATACCGGGCGCCCACGACGTAGGCCGTCCGGGCTAGGGTGCGAACATGCGTACCCTAGCTGTCGCTTTTGTCGCTTTTGCCACGCTGACTGCCTGCTCCTCCGGGGACGAACCCTCGAAGACTCCTTCCCCTTCGCCGAAGTCCGCCCCGAAGCCCGCGCCGTCCAGCGCGAACGCCGCCGCGGCGGCGCTCGACCCGTGCAAGCTGCTGCCCGCGGAGGCCGTCTCGAAGGCGCTGTTCCTCGACAACCTCAAGGCGGTGCCGGGCCCGGCACAGGACGGCACGGCCAACGGCGGCAAGGCGCGCAGCTGCGAGTACCAGCACGACGGCAAGGCCGCCGGCGCGCTCGCGGTGACCCGCTACGAAGGCAAGCAGGGCAAGCCCGCCGAGATGGTCGCGTCGATCAAGAAGGCGAAGCCGGGCGCGAAGGACGTCCCGGGCTTCCCCGACGGCGCTGTCTACTACGTCGACGGCGAGAAGACGGCGACCCTCGCCTCGGCCGAACTGGTGGCGGGCACGCCGGTGCTGATCAACTACACCGGCCCGGCGAAGATGACGCCGGAGCAGCTCGCCCCGCTCGTCAAGCAGGCCCTCGACGCCGGCTGATCAGGCCCAGCCGACGAGCTGCCGCTCCGACAGCGTCCCGGCGGGCGGCAGCTGCGGCAACGCGGGCTTCGCGATCGCGCCCGGCGTGACCGGCGACGAGAACCACTCGCCCTGCGCCGTCTGGTAGAGCACCGTGGCCAGGTCGGGGGCGGCGGACACCTTGGCGATCAGCGGCTCGGACCGTTCGACGAGCTTGGTCGGCTCCGGTGTCCCGCCGTCGAGGTGCAGCCGCATCAGCACACCGTGCTCGTCGGAGCCGGTGACGGCCGAAAGCAGCACGGTCTTCGCGTCGAGCGCGGCGACGAAGTTGTAGGTGGCGCCCGGTTCTTCGTAGACCGCGTAGGCGATGGCGCCCGACGAGTCGCTCAGGTACGAGAAGCCGTCGCCCGCGCGCTTGGCGTCGCGCCAGGTCAGCACCTCGTCCCGCGGGCCGACCCACCAGTCGCGGACGTGCTGGTCGGAGTGGCCGTTCCGCACCAGGTCGGCTTCCTTGACCGGCGTGCCGAGCTGCCGGTAGCCGACGGAGTACACCGCCTCGCCGTCGTCGAAGAACAGCTTCGACCCGGCCGGGCCGAACCGCGGGTTCTGGAACCGCGACGCCTTTTCGCTCATGGTCCGCTCCGGCGCGGGGACGACCCCGGTGCGCTCGTAGCGCCGGTCGGCGGCGTTGAGCCGGAACACCTCGACGCCTTCACGGGTCTCGAGGGTGGCGTACTGCCCGTCGTGCGAGACGACGTCGAGTTTCGACGTCGGTTCGCCGAGACGGGTCAGCGAGGTGTCCCGGGCGGGCAGCGGGAGGACGGTCTTGATCGCGCCGGTGGCCGGGTCGGCGAAGGCGACTTCGTCGAGACCGGTTTCGCCCTGGCGCTGCAGCAGCACGAGGCCGGAGAGGTCGAGCGCCGCGGCCTCCTCCTGCGCCGCCGCCGCGGCCGGTGGCGGGGTGGGGTCGCTCCCGCAGGCCGACGCCACCACCGCGACCACTCCGAGCAAGGCCGCCCGCCACCACGTCTTCGCCACCATCGAACCTCCTGTCGTCGGAAGCTCAGATGGCGCGGGAGATCATTCGGTTCCGATGATCACCGGCGCAGCGCGGCCAGTTCGACCGGGCTGTGCGCCGAGAACACCGTGACCTCGTCCTGGTGGGTCCGCGCCAGCTCGTGCAGCCGCGCCAGGTTCTCCAGCCGCGGGCCGCGCAGCGTCTGGACGAGGTTCTGGAACGCGGTCAGGCCCGGCGGGCAGTGCGGGGCCACCGGGTCCAGCTGGCCGTGGAAGAAGTACGCGTCGCCGGCGTGCAGGAGCCAGCCGTTCCCGGTGTCGACCGCCACACCCGCGTGGCCGTGCGTGTGGCCGGTGAGCGGGACCAGCAGGATCTCCTCCGGCAGGCCCTTGAGCGAGCGGACCGCTTCGAAGCCGAACCACGGCTCGCCCGTCTCGTCGTAGGTGCTCCACAGCGGGCGGTGCGCGAACTGCGCCGCGCGGTAGCGGTTCTTCTCGGCCGCGTTCGACGGCGCTGTCGCGGACCGCTGCTCCTCGACGCGGACGTGCACGACGGCGTTCGGGAAGTCGGCCAGCCCGCCCGCGTGGTCGACGTCGAGGTGCGTCGCCACGATGTGCCGGACGTCGGCCGGGTCGAGGCCGAGCGCCCTGATCTGCGCGACCGCCGTCTCGGCCGCTTCGAGCCGGGCGCCGATCGCCGCCAGGAAGACCCCGCCGAGCCACTCGCTGGGGCGTTCGACGGCCTGGGTGCCGAAGCCGGTGTCGACCAGCACCAGGCTGTCGCCGGTCTCGATCAGCAGGCAGTGCGCGACCAGCTCGGCCCGCCGCAGCAGGCCGGGCTCGCCGTCGATCAGCTTGCCACCCGCCGGGTGCATCGATCCGCAGTTCAGGTGGTGCACCTTCATACGCTGCTCCTGGTGCTCAGCCGGAGGAACTCGGTCTCGTCGTGCGCGGCGAACACGCTCACCTCGTCGCCGTGCTCCTGAACAAGCTGGCGCAGGCGGCGGTGATTGTCCAGCCGGGCACCCCGCACCGTCTCCATGCGGCGCTCGAACCACTTCAGGGCCGGCGGGCAGTGCGGCGCGGCGGGGTCGACCTGCCCGTGGAAGAAGTACGAGTCGCCGGCGTTGAGCAGCCAGCCGTGGCCGGTGTCGACGGCGATCCCGGCGTGGCCGCGCGTGTGCCCGGAGAGCGGGATCAGCAGGATCTCCGGCGGCAGGCCGTCGAGCTGCCGGACGGCGTCGAAGCCGAACCACGGCTCACCGGTGTCCGCATAGGACATCCACTGTGGACCATGGGCGAACTGGATGCGGCGGTACCGGCCGCGTTCGGCGTCGTCGCGCGGGTCGGTGAACGCGCGCAGCTCCTCGGCGTAGACGTGCACCCGCGCCCACGGGAAGTCGATCAGGCCGCCGGCGTGGTCGAGGTCGAGGTGGGTCAGCACGATGTCGCGGACGTCGGCAGGGTCGAAGCCCCGTGCGCGGATCTGCGCGACAGCGGTCTGTGCCGGGTCTTCGACGGGGTTGGTGAGGCGGACGAAACCCGCGCCCAGCCAGGCGTTCCGGTCGACCGCCGCCGGCGTGCCCATGCCGGTCTCGACCAGCACCAGGCCGGTGTCCGTCTCGACCAGCAGGCAGTGGCAGACCACGGTGCCGCGCCGGAACAGGCCCGGCCTGCCGTCGAACAGCCTGCCGCCGGGCGGGCGCAGGGTGCCGCAGTTCAGGTGGTGGACGCGCATCAGGAGAACTCCCGGTCGAGGGTCGTGTGCAGGTGGGCGGCGACGGCGCGCAGGGGCGCGAGGTCGCGGCGGGTGCGGGCCAGCAGCAGCCCGCCTTCGATCGAAGCGAGGACGACGGTGGCGAGCTCGTCGGCGCGCTCGCCGGAAAGCCCTTGCCCGGCAAGGTATCCGGTGAGGATGCCGTGCCACGACGCATAGCCGTCGACGCAGGCGTCCCGGATCGGATCACTCGCGGCGGCGGCGTCCAAAGCCACGGTCGCGATCGGACAGCCGCGCTGGAAGTCCGATCCGGTCAGGAAGTTCGCGAGCGCGTCGACCGCGCGGTCGATCCCGGTCGCGGGATCGGGGGCGTCGCCGAGGATCGCTTCGAGGAGCGTGCCCGTGCGTTCGCTGGAAAGCCGGACGGCCTCGGCGGCGAGCTGCTCCTTGCCGCCGGGGAAGTGGAAGTAGAGCGACCCCTTGGGCGCGCCGCCTGCCGTCGTCAGCTGGGTGAGGCCGGTGGCGTGGTAGCCCTGGGTCTGGAACAGGTCGGCGGCGGTGTCGAGCATCCGCTGCCGCGTGTCGGTGCGGCGAACCATGACCCGACCGTAGCGCAAACTATGACGACCGGTCTAGTGACTTTGTGGATCGGTAAGGTCGTGCGCATGGGCAACCCGACCGGTCAGCAGTTCGAGATCACCCGCGGCAACGCGCGCGCCGTCGTCACCGAAATCGGTGCCGGCCTGCGTGCGTTCGAAGTCGGCGGCGTGCCGTTCGTCGAGGAGTTCCCCGAAGACGCGAAGCCGCCGATGGGCGCCGGGCAGCTCCTGCTGCCCTGGCCGAACCGGACCAAGGCCGGCCAGTGGACGTTCCAGGGGGAGACCCAGCAGCTCGAGATCACCGAGGAGGCCCGCGGCAACGCCATCCACGGCCTGACCCGCCACCTCGAGTGGGAGCTGCTGGAGCACGCCGAGTCGTCGGTCACCCTGGCCGTCGACGTCGAGGTCCAGCCCGGTTGGCCGGTGCCGCTGCGCGCGACCGTGACCTACGAACTCGCGCCGCGCGAGCTGACCGTCACTCACGAAATCCGCAACGAAGGCGAGCAGCCGATCGGCGTCGGCGTCGGCACGCACCCGTACTTCCGGATCGGCGTTCTCCCGACCGACGATCTGACCCTTACGCTGCCCGCGAGCCGCGTCCGGCCGTCCCGGCCCGACGAGCAGATGCCGTACGCCGAAGAGCAGGACGTCGAGGGCACCGAGTACGACTTCCGCGCCGGCCGGCTGCTGGCGGGCGTCAACCTGGACACGGCGTTCGGCGGCCTCGCGATGGCAGAGGACGGCACACACCACATCGTCCTGAGCGTCGACGGCCAGGAGCTGCTGGTCTGGACCGGCCCCGACTTCCGCTGGGCGCAGGTGTTCACCCCGGACGACCTGGTCGGCCGCGGGCGCGCGGTCGCGATCGAGCCGATGACCTGCCCGGCCGACGCGCTCAACACAGGCACCGACCTGATCGAACTGGAGCCGTCGGCGTCGTGGTCGGGCAGCTGGGGCATCCGGGTCCGGTGACGCCGCTTCGCCTGGGCGCCGCCGACGCGGGCGAAGTCCTGACGCTGCAACGCGCCGCGTACGTCACGGAGGCTCGGGCGCACGGGGACCTGGACCTGCCGCCGTTGCTGGAAACCCTGGACGAGACGCGGGCGGCCCTTTCCGGCTTGTCCTGGGGTCTCCGGGAGGCGGGCCGCCTGGTGGCCTCGGTGCGGCTGACGGTGACCGGGCCGGTCGCGGTGATCGGCCGCTTGGTCGTGGCGCCCGACCGGCAGGGGGCCGGCCTGGGCGGAGGGCTCCTGCGGTTCGTGGAGTCCGCGGCCCCGGCGGAGGTGACGTTGTTCCGGCTCTTCACCGGCTCGAAGAGCGCCGGGCCGTTGCACCTGTACGCCAAGCACGGCTACCGGGAGACGCACCGGACGCCCGAGAACAACCACGAGCTGGTGCACCTGGAGAAGGTGCGCACGGCTTAGGCCGGCCACCGGTTTCCCCGGTGGCCGGCTTCCGTCCTCATGCGACGGTGCGGCGCTGCCGGGCAACCGGCTTTCCTTGCCGCCCTTGCGTTTTCCCGCCGTTTCGCTGTGGCAGGGTGCGATCGGTCCGACCGCGGTGGGTGTCGAAGCGGGTGCCTTCGGCGGCGGCGGTGTAGTTCACCGGGTTGCGCAACAGGGAACTCCTTCTCTTCGAGGGGGGTGTGTTCAGTTGTGGCCGGTCCACTGGACGAACTGGACGACGACGCCGTTGGGGTCGGTCACCTGGAACAGGCGCTCGCCCCACGGCTCTTCCCGCAGCGGCATGGTGATCGGCGCGCCCGCGGCCCGCAGCCGCTGCTCTTCCTCGTCGAGGCCGTCGGCCACGGTGTAGGCGAGGATCAGCCCGCCGGCCCGCTGGTCGCGCTGCTCCGGCGGCAGTACCTCGGTCCCGCGGGCGAGCAGGACGACGTCGAAGGCGTCGGAGCGGGTCAGGGACGCGAATCCCTCGGCGGCCTGCTGGACGGCGTAGCCGAGGTGGGTGGTGAAGAACTCCTGCGACGCGGTGACGTCGTCGACGGTCAGCGACACGGTGGAAGCGGTGAACTGCACGGGGCTCCTCGGGTGATGCGTCGTAAACTTGCTACCGACGTAAGATTAGCCAGAGGCGACCGAGGGTGTCAACATAAATTTGCCACGAGGGTAAGATTGCCTCATGACGACCGAGACCACCGGGCTCCGCGAGGCGAAGAAGCAGGAAACCCGCCAGCTCATCTCCGACCACGCGACGCGGCTGTTCATCGCCCAGGGCTTCGAGCAGACGACCATCGCCGAGATCGCCGACGCTGCCCGCGTCGCCAAGAAGACCGTCACCAACTACTTCCCGCGCAAGGAAGACCTGGCGCTGGACCATCAGGAGGAGTTCGTCGCGTCGCTGGCCCACACCGTGACGACGCGCCGGCCGGGTGAGTCGGCGACGGCCGCGTTGCGCCGCGCGTTCACCGATGCCGTCGAGAGCAGGGACCCGGTCGCGGGCTTCTCGGGGCCGGAATTCGCCGGCATGATCGCCGGCAGCCCCACCCTGACCACGTGCCTGCGCGGCCTGCACGACCAGCGCGAACACCGCCTGGCCCAGGCGCTGGCCGAGGCCGCGCGTGTCCCGCCGGACGACATCGCCGTCGAGACCGCCGCCGGGTTGCTGGGGTCCGTTCACCGTGTGCTGTTCCAGCGCATCCAGGCGCTCACCCTCGCCGGGCACTCCAACGACCGGATCGCCGACACCGTCGGCGCCGAAGCAGCCCGGGCCTTCGAGCTGCTGGAGGCCGGGCTGGCCGGCTGGCCCTACACCCGCGTGCACAAGCCCAGCCGAGTTCGTTAGCGTGGCGAACTATGGCGAAGGCAATTGTCGGGGGCTATGTCGTCCCCATCGACGGTGATCCCATCGACGGCGGCACGGTCCTGATCGACGGCGGCAGGATCGTCGCGGTCGGCACCGAGGCCGACGTGGACATCCCGGAGGACGCCGAACTCGTCGACGCGGCGGGCACCTGGGTGCTGCCCGGCTTCATCGACGCCCACGCCCACCTCGGCGTCCACGAGGAGGGCGAAGGCTGGTCCGGCAACGACACCAACGAGATGACCGACCCGAACGGCGCCCGCTTCCGCGCCGTCGACGGCATCGACCCGTACGAGCCCGGCTTCGACGACGCGCTCGCGGGCGGCGTCACGAGCGTCGTCATCAAGCCCGGGTCGGGCAACCCGATCGGCGGGCAGACGATCGGCGTCAAGACGTGGGGCCGCAGCATCCTGGACATGACGTTCGCGGAGCAGGTCAGCGTCAAGAGCGCGCTCGGCGAAAACCCGAAGCGCGTTTACGGCGACAAGAAGCAGACGCCGTCGACGCGGCTGGGAGTCGCGGCGATCCTGCGCGAGGCCTTCACCAAGGCCCGCAACTACCAGGCGAAGCGTGCGCACGCGGAGTCCGAGGGCAAGCCGCACGAGGTCGACCTGACGATGGAGACGCTGTCGAAGGTCCTCGACGGCGAGCTGTACTGGGACCAGCACGTCCACCGCGCGGACGACATCGTGACGGCGCTGCGGCTGGCCGACGAGTTCGGCTACAAGCTGGTGATCAACCACGGCACCGAAGGCCACCTGATCGCGGACCTGCTGGCCGAGCGCGAGGTGCCGGTGATCCTGGGCCCGCTGTTCACGACGAAGTCGAAGGTCGAGCTGCGCAACCGCACGCTGCGCTCGGCGGGCATCCTGGCGCGCGCGGGCGTGAAGATCGCGATCACGACGGACCACCCGGTGATCCCGATCAACTTCCTCGTCTACCAGGCGGCCCTGGCGGTGAAGGACGGCCTCGACCCGGCGACGGCCCTGCGTTCGCTGACCATCAACCCGGCGTCGATGCTGGGCCTGGACGGGCAGATCGGCTCGTTGAAGCCGGGCCTGGACGCCGACGTGGTGCTGTGGTCGGGCGACCCGCTGGACGTGATGAACCGCGCCCTGCGCGTCTTCGTCCGGGGCGACGAGGTGTACCACTTCGACGAGTCGCTCGGCGAGGGCGTGTCGAAGGACCGCAGGTACCGCGAGGCCCGCTGAGTTTCGGGTGGCACGCCGGTGACCGGGCGGTTCCGGCGTGCTGCCCGATCAGTCGAAAATCAGCAGGTCGGGTCGACGTGAGAAGCCGGGTTTGTCGCTGGGAGTCAGCTGTAGGTCGATGCCGAGGACGACTCTCAGCTCGGGTGGCAGCTGCGGATCGAGCCGGCAGGCCGGCGAAAAAGCGGTACCACTGCCATCACCGCCCGCCCGCTCAGGGAGCCAGCGCGTCGAGGTCGAGCCGCACAGGGAACGGGACATCGGCACTGAACACCCCCGTGACCGCCGGCGCATCGACGTAGCCGGAGCGGCCGGCCCGGCAGGCCACGAGCGATACCGGGCCGGCAGTGTCCACGATCCAGTAGTGCGGGATCCCCGCGTCCGCGTACTCGGCGTGCTTGACCTGGTAGTCGGTGCGTTTCGAGTCCGGTGCCACGACCTCGGCGACGACGAGGACCTCGTCGGCCCGGAGCAGGCCGTTGCCACGGTCGAGCGCCGCCCGGCCGACAACCATCAGGTCCGGCCTCCGGGCGAAGCCGGGTTCGCCGTCCGGTGCCAGGCGCAGATCCAGTTCGTTGCGGACGACGAACGCCAGCCCGCGCGGCAGCTGCCGTTCGAGCTGGGCGGCCAGCAGGCACACGGCCACGTCGTGTCGCCGTCCGGAGCCGGGCGAGGTCACCAGGCGGCCTTCCACCAGCTCGGTGAAACCGGTGCCACCGAGCGCCGCGTATTCCTCGATGGTCAGCAGATGACCGGGCATGAGACCACGGTATCCGTCACCGGAAAGCGACACCGGTCGCTGGATCGGGCTACGCGTTCTTCAGCTCCCGCGCGATGACCACCCGCTGGATCTGGTTCGTGCCTTCGAAGATCTGCGGCACCTTCGCCTCGCGCATGTACCGCTCCACCGGGAAGTCGCGCGTGTACCCGGCCCCGCCGAGGACCTGCACGGCGTCCGTCGTCACCTTCATCGCGCCGTCCGTCGCCACCAGCTTCGCGATCGACGCCTGGCGCTTGAACGGCATCCCGCGGTCGCGGCGCCGGGCCGCGTCCAGGTACAGCGCACGGGACGCCTCCACCGTCGCCGCCATGTCCGCCAGCAGGAACTCGACGCCCTGGAAGTCGATGATCGGACGGCCGAACTGCGAACGGCCCTTCGCGTACGCCACCGCTTCGTCCAGCGCGGCCTGCGCCAGGCCCACCGCGCAGGCCGCGATGCCGAGCCGGCCCGAGCTCAGCGACGACAGCGCGATGCGCAGCCCGTCGCCGGCCGGGCCGAGCAGCCGCGAAGCGGGGACCCGGGCGCCGTCGAAGATCATCTGGGCCGTCGGCGAGCCGGTCAGGCCCATCTTGCGTTCGCGCGGAGCTGCCGAAAGGCCTTCGGTGGCGCTGTCGACCAGCAGGCACGAGATCTCGGAGTCGCCGGTGCGGACCATCGTCGTGTAGAAGTCCGCCACACCCGCGTGCGTGATCCACGCCTTCGTGCCGTTGACGACGTAGTCCGAGCCGTCCAGGCGCGCGCGGGTCGACAACGCCGCCGCGTCCGAGCCCGCGTTCGTCTCCGACAGCGCGTACGCACCCAGGAGCGTGCCCTCGAGCATGTCCGGCAGCCACCGGTCGCGCTGTTCGCCGGTGCCGTACTCGGCCAGCGCGTAGCAGGACATCGTGTGCACCGAGAGCCCGACGCCGACGGTCATCCACGCCGTCGCGAGCTCCTCCAGGACCTGCAGGTAGACCTCGTACGAGACGGCGCCGCCGCCCCAGCGCTCCGGGTAGGGCAGGCCCAGCAGCCCGGACTTGCCGAGCAGGCGGAACTGCTCGCGCGGGAACTGCTCGGCTTCCTCCGCCGCCGATGCCCGCGGCGCGAGCTCGTCGCGCGCGATCTCGGTCGCCAATGCGACCAGGGCCTCGGCGTCCGAGTCGGGCAACAGGCGTTCGGCGGGCATCGTCGTCCTCCTAAACCACATCTTGCGGGGGTCCGGGTGGCGGAGCCCCCGGCCGGGGCGAAGCCCCGTATGAAACTGTACTGGAAGCAGTACTCCAGGATTGCTCAGAGTACAGTACGTGTGGTCTGGGTGGCCGGAAGACGTAGGAGATAGTGAGCCGATGCGCCCCGAGACCCGCCGACGGCCGACCGCCCGCCAGCAGGCACTGCTCGGCGACCTCGAGGCGCTCTTCCTGGCCGAGGGGTTCGCTGCCTTCACGCTGGACGACCTCGCCGGCCGCCTGCGCTGCTCGAAGTCGACGCTCTACGCGCTCGCGCCCAGCAAGGAGCAGCTCGCCGTCCGGGTCGTCACCCAGTTCTTCCGGGGGGCCGCGGAGCGGATCGAAGAGCGCATCGGCGGCATCGACGACGCCCGCAAGCTCATCGGGGAGTACCTGGCCGGCGTCGCCGAGCAGCTCAACCGCGCGTCCGCGGCCTTCATGCACGACCTCGCCGAGTTCGGCCCGGCCCGGGAGGCCTACGAGCTCAACAGCCGGTTCGCCGCGAAACGGCTTCGGCAGTTCATCGACCGGGGCGTCTCCGACGGGGTGTTCCGCGACGTCCACGCCCGGCTGGTGGCCGAGATGACCGGGCTGATCGTCGAGGGCATCCAGACCGGCGTGCTCGGCAGGCGGACCGACGTGTCCGACGCCGACGCGTTCACCGCTCTGGGGGAACTGCTGCTCGGTGGCCTGAACAAATAGCGGACAGGAATTGTCAGGCCGGCGTCAATTAAACTCCCGGCGTGATCGTCGTAGGCGGAGAAGCTCTGGTCGACCTGGTTCCCGGCGACCCCTTGGATTCCACTGTGGACGGTGGACTGCGCGCGCTGCTGCCCCGCCTGGGCGGCGGCCCGTACAACGTCGCGCTGGCCGCCGGACGGCTCGGCGTGCCGTCGGCGTTCCTCTCGCGCGTGTCCACCGACCGCTTCGGCGAGGCGATGGTCGAGCGGCTGCACGCCTCCGCCGTCGACACCTCGCTGCTGCAGCGCGGCGACGAGCCGACCACGCTGGCCGTCGTGGCGCTCGACGCGAAGGGCGCCGCGCGCTACACGTTCTACGTCGAGGGCACCGCCGACCGGCTGGTCGCCGATCCCGGTCCGCTGGCCGAAAATGTGACAGCGCTCTCACTGGGCACGCTCGGCATGGTCCTCGAGCCCGGTGCCTCGGCGTACGAGGCGATGCTGCGGCGCGAAGCGGCCCGCGGCGTGCTGACCGTGCTCGACCCCAACATCCGCGAGGCGCTGATCACCGACCCGGCCGCCTACCGGGCCCGGTTCGCCTCCTGGCTGCCGGACGTCCGGCTGCTGAAGATCTCCGACGACGACGCCGCGTGGCTCACCGGGGGCGCCGATCCGGTCGCCGCCGCAAAGGCGTGGATCGAGTCCGGTGTGGACGCCGTGGTGCTCACCCGGGGCGCCGACGGGCTCTCGGTGATCACCGCCGCAGGTGAGCTGGCCCACGTGCCGTCGCGAAAAGTCACCGTGGTGGACACCATCGGCGCGGGCGACACCGTGCACGGCGCGCTGCTGGCCTGGCTGCACACCCACGAGGCCGCCGACCTGGCCTCCCTCGACGCCGACGCGTGGCGCGAGGCCCTCACCTTCGCGGCGAAAGCGGCGTCGATCACGGTGTCCCGCAGCGGCGCCGAGCCGCCCACGTCCGCCGACATGGCGGCCACCGTGTGAACCTGGTCCCAAACGGGCCGTCCAGGGCAACGTCACCGCTGCGCGAAGGCGGGTTTCTCGACTAACGTTGAGGGGCATTCTTCATACCCCAGCGGGGCGGTGTGCAGCGAGGCGCCAGTGTTTCCTCGCGTGAACACGTGGCTACCTGTGGAACGTACAGGCGCCGCCGGCCCGTGCCCAACGTGAGAGGGACTTGCATGTCCGACGCGACGACTGCGGGGCAGTCCGGCGGAGAAACCGCGAAGCTGACCCTGCCGAGTGGCGAGCACGAGTTCAAGATCGTCCACCCGGTCGAGGGCGCGCCGGGGATCGAGCTGGGCAAGCTGCTGGCGCAGACGGGGTACATCACCTACGACCCGGGTTTCGTCAACACCGGTGCGGCGTCGTCCGCCATCGCCTACATCGACGGTGACGCCGGCATCCTCCGCTACCGCGGCTACCCGATCGAGCAGCTGGCCGAGAAGTCGACCTTCATCGAGGTCTCCTACCTGCTCATCTACGGCGAGCTGCCGACCCAGGCGCAGCTGGCCGACTTCACCGAGAAGATCCAGCGGCACACGCTGCTCCACGAGGACCTGAAAGCGTTCTTCAGCGGCTTCCCGCGCGACGCACACCCGATGCCGGTCCTGTCGAGCGCGGTATCGGCGCTTTCGACCTTCTACCAGGACTCGCTCAACCCGTTCGACGAGCCGAACGTCGAGCTGTCGACGATCCGCCTGCTCGCCAAGGTTCCGACCCTGGCCGCGTACGCGTACAAGAAGTCCGTCGGCCAGCCGCTGCTGTACCCGGACAACTCGCTCGGCCTGGTCGAGAACTTCCTGCGGATGACGTTCGGCTTCCCGGCCGAGCCGTACGACGTCGACCCGGACGTCGTCAAGGCGCTCGACCTGCTGTTCATCCTGCACGCCGACCACGAGCAGAACTGCTCGACCTCGACCGTGCGCCTGGTCGGCTCGTCCGAGGCGAACCTGTTCGCCTCGATTTCGGCCGGCATCAACGCGCTGTTCGGCCCGCTGCACGGCGGCGCGAACGCGGCGGTTCTCGACATGCTCGAGGGCATCCAGGCGGACGGCGGCGACGTCGCCAAGTTCGTCGAGCGCGTGAAGAACAAGGAAAAGGGCGTGAAGCTGATGGGCTTCGGGCACCGGGTCTACAAGAACTACGACCCGCGCGCGAAGATCATCAAGAACACCGCGGACGAAATCCTCGGCAAGCTGAAGGGTGGCGACCAGCTGCTCGACATCGCCAAGAAGCTCGAAGAGGTCGCGCTTTCCGACGACTACTTCGTTTCGCGCAAGCTGTACCCGAACGTGGACTTCTACACCGGCCTGATCTACCGGGCGCTGGGCTTCCCGACGAAGTTCTTCACGGTGCTGTTCGCGCTGGGCCGGCTCCCGGGCTGGATCGCGCACTGGCGCGAGATGATCAACGACCCGGCCACCAAGATCGGCCGCCCGCGCCAGATCTACACCGGCCACGCGACCCGGGACTACATCCCGATGTCGGAGCGCTGATTCTCCTTCGGTTGACGATTCCGCCCCGTCGTGCACCTGCACGGCGGGGCGTTTATCGTTGTCCGTCGTGACTCGAGAAGCGCCGGTCGTCCTGTGGTTCCGCCGTGACCTGCGGCTCGGCGACCACGCTGCCCTGCTGGAGGCTTCGAAGCACAGCAAGCACGTGCTCGCGTTGTACGTCCTCGACGAGGCCCTGCTGAAGCCCGGTGGCGCGCCGCGGGAAGCGTTCCTGTACGGCTGTCTCGAAAAGCTGGACGAGCAACTCGGCGGCCGCTTGATGCTGGTCCGCGGCGATCCGGCGGCCGAGGTCGTCCGTGCGGCACGCAAGATCGGCGCGGCCGCCGTGCACGTCAGCGCGGACACCGGCCCGTACGGCCGCCGCCGGGACGCCGCGGTGGCGAAAGCGTTGGCGAAGCACAACATCGACTGGGTCGAGACGGGCTCGCCGTACGCCGTGACGCCGGGCCGCGTGACCAAGCCGGACGGCAGCCCGTACCGCGTCTTCACACCGTTCTTCCGGGCTTGGACGGCGTACGGCCGGCACTCGCCCGACGACACCGGACCGTCCCTTGTGGACTGGGTTGACCCGCCGAAGTCGCTGAAGATCCCGCGCCCGCCGAAGGTTTCCGCGACGCTGCCCGAACCGGGCGAGCAGGCGGCACTGGACGTCTGGCACTCGTTCCTCGAAGACGGCGTCGAGACCTACGACGAGGATCGCGACCGCCCGGACCGCGAGGGCACCACGCGGCTTTCGCCGTACCTGCGCTGGGGCTGCATCCACCCGCGGACCATCCTGGCGGATCTGTCCGGCGACGACCGCGTGGGCGCGAAGTCGCTGCGGAGCGAGATCTGCTGGCGCGAGTTCCACGCCGACGTCCTGTGGCACCGCCCGGAAACCGCGCGGAAGAACTACGACAAGCGCTTCGACGGCATGAAGCACGACGACGACCCGGAGGCCTTCGAGCGGTGGTGTGCGGGTCGCACGGGCTACCCGATCGTCGACGCCGGGATGCGGCAGCTGCTGGCCGAGGGCTGGATGCACAACCGGGTGCGGATGGTCGTCGCGAGTTTCCTCGTGAAGGACCTGCACCTGCCGTGGTGGCTGGGCGCCCGCCACTTCATGAAGCACCTGGTGGACGGCGACCTGGCGTCGAACCAGCTGAACTGGCAGTGGGTGGCGGGCTGCGGCACCGACGCGGCTCCGTACTTCCGCGTCTTCAACCCGACGACCCAGGGGGAGAAGTTCGACCCCAACGGGGACTACGTCCGGAAGTACGTGCCGGAGCTGCGTTCGGTGCCCGGGAAGGCGGTGCACAAGCTGAAGGACCGCCCCGAGGAGTACCCGGAACCCATGGTCGACCACGGCCACGAGCGCCAGGTGTCCTTGGAGCGGTACGGCAGGATCACGTCGTGATCAGCGGCTTGACGCGCCACACGACCGCGAGCGCGGGATCGCCGGTGGGGCTCGGCTCGATCCGGTCCACGGTGAAACCTTCGCGCTCGTAAAACGCGCCGGCCCGCTCGTTGGCCGCGAAGTGCTCGATGTACAGCCGTTCGACGCCGGCGGGCAGCCGCGCCGCCAGTGCGTCGAGCAGCCGCGGGCCGAGCCCGCGGCCGCGCTGTCCGGGGTGCACGTAGAGCTTGTAGACCACGTGGTCGGCACCGCTGCGGCCGCGCTGCCCGACACCGAGGAGCTCCCCGCCGTCCTCGGCGACGACCACCAGCCCGGCGGCGACGGCCGCGCCGACGTGCGTCTCGTTCCACCAGTCGCGGACCTGTGTGTCCGCGGCGGCCGCGCCGATCAGCGGGGCGTAGTGGGCGCGGACGTGCGTCTCGCCGAACCGGCGGATCGCCGCCACGTCGTCGGGCCCCGCCGCCCGCACCTCAGCCACGCAGGGCTTCCGTCAGCTTGATCCGGCTGCCGATCCGCAGCACGCTGTTGCCGTAGATCTTCCCGCCCAGCCAGGTGAGCGCGGCGACGAGCGCCACGGTCAGCCCGAGCGACAACCCGATCTCCCAGCCCGCCGCCGCGCCCGTCGAGATGCGGGCCGGCATCAGGATCGGCGACAGCAGGGGGATCAGCGAGACGATCTTCGTCGCCGAGCTCGCCGGGTTCTGGACCAGCAGGTTGAACCCCGCGATGAACCCGACCACCAGGATGATGTTGAGCGGTCCGACCACCGACTGGGTGTCCTCCTGCCGCGAAACCAGTGACCCCAGCGCGCCGTAGATCGTGGCGTACAACAGGAAGCCCAGCAGGTACCAGAGCAGGCCCCACAGCACCGCGCCGGTCGCGAAGCCGGACAGCGTGAACACGCCGGTCGCCGACGCCGCGCCGAGCCCGACCACCCCGAGGATGACCAGCTGGGTCAGGCCGACCAGGCCGAGACCGATCACCTTGCCCAGCAACAGCTGCCACGGCCGCACGCTGGCGAGGAGGATCTCCACGACCCGGCTCGACTTCTCCTCGACGACGCCCTGGGCGACCATCATCCCGTAGGTGATGATGCTCATGTACAGCAGGAACGCCACGACCAGCCCGACGACCAGCCGCTGCGTCTGGTCCGCCGGCTGCGGCGAGAGGGCGTCGTCCTGCACGTGGGTGCCGTTGACCTTGGCCATCACCTCGGCCGGCTCCAGCTGCGCCGACGACAGCACGCCGTCGAGCACCTGCTGCTGGGCGACCTGGTCGAGCACTCGGCGCAACTGGCTGTCCAAAGAGGACTTGTAGGTGGCGGTCAGCTGCGCCGCGCTGCCCGAGACGAGGGCGTCGACGTCGCCGTCTTCGACCTTCTTCCGGCCCTCCGCCGGGTCGGTGACGACGACCGTGGCGATCTCACGGCCCGAGAGCGCCGCTTCGGTCTGCAGCTGCCGGGCGATGCCGATCGCCTGGCCGGTCAGCCCGACCGTGTTCTTGTCCGACGAACTGGCCAGCGACGTCTGGAAGAAGACGTACCCCAGCAACAGCACCAGCAGCACGCCGGTGCCGACCACGAACGACCGCGTGCGCAGCCGCGTGTTCAGTTCGCGCTTCATGACGAGCCAGACGGCCCTCCGGCCACTCAACGTCCTCATGCTTCCCCCTTCTCGGACACGGCATCGCGGAACAGCTCGGTGAGCGAGCGGCGACGGCGGCTGAACTCGGTGACCGGCCCGGTCGCCAGCGCGGCGGCCAGCACGGCCTGGTCGTCCGCGCTCGGTTCGAGGTCGAGCACGGTGGTGCTGCCGTTCTGTTCCAGCACGCGCACCCCGGGCAGGCCCGCGGCCCAGCCTTCGGGCGCGGCGGGCGCGGTGACGACGAGCTTGCTGCGCGCGCCCTCGGTCAGTTCGGCGACCGTGCCGACGGCGACCATCCGGCCGTCGCGGATGATCCCGACCCGGTCGCACAGCCGCTCGACGAGGTCGAGCTGGTGGCTGGAGAACACGACCGGCACCCCCGCCGCGGCCTTTTCGCGCAGGACACCGCTCATCACGTCGACGGCGAGCGGGTCGAGGCCGGAGAACGGCTCGTCGAGCACCAGCACCGCGGGGTCGTGCACCAGCGCGGCGGCCAGCTGGACGCGCTGCTGGTTGCCGAGGCTGAGCTTCTGCACCTCGTCCTTGCGGCGCTCGGCCAGCCCGAGCCGGGTGATCCAGGTTTCGGCGTTGCGGTGGGCTTCGTTCGCGCTGAGCCCGTGCAGCTCGGCCAGGTAGACGAGCTGGTCGAGCACCTTCATCTTCGGGTACAGCCCGCGTTCCTCCGGCATGTAGCCGATGTGCGTGCGCGTCTCGTGCGTGATCGGCTTGCCGTCGAAGCGCACCTCCCCGCCGTCGGCGGCCAGCACGCCCAGCGCGATCCGCATGGTGGTGGTCTTGCCGGCGCCGTTGCTGCCGACGAAGCCGAACAGCTCGCCGGCGCGGACGTCGAACGAGACGCCGTCCAGCGCGACCTTGGCGCCGTAGCGTTTGGAGATGCGGTCGATCTCCAGGTTCCCCTCAGGCATTTTCCATCCCCTCTTCGAAGTCCTCGGGGTCGTCGTCCGGCAGCGACCAGCCCAGCACGATGGCCGGGATGGTGGTGCCGGTGACCAGCAGCGCGGACAGCATCATCGCGCCGCGTCCCGCGGTGCCGGCGCCGAACAGGCCGTAGAACATGGCGATCAGCATCAGGTAGCTGAGCGCCTGGTAGCCGATGTAGGTGACGCGGTGGCGCCACTCGCGCTCGCGTTCGTCCAGCAGGCGCGAGAAGCTGCCGCTCATCCGCCCGGTCAGGATGCGCAGGGTGATGAAGGCGAACCCGCCGACGACCAGCCCGCTCAGCCAGAAGGCCGGGAAGACCCATTTGGGGTCGGTCTCGAACCGCGTGGCGCCGGTGACCAGGGCGAGGTCGGCGAGCACGAGGACGACGACGAGCGTCCGGCGGTGCTTCCGGGTGCGCCAGCCCGGCAGCTTCCGGGCGCGTTTCTGTTCGGCTTCTTCCATCTTGTCGAGCTGGCGTTCCCAGTAGGCCGCGAGACGGCCCGGCTGCTCGGTCATGCTCCCCCCTCGCGGTAGACCTGGGTGGACAGCGGCGTGAACGGCTCGCGGCTGAAGACCGCCTCGACGGGCAGGTCGAACACCGCGCAGATCCGGAACGCCAGGTCCAGGCTCGGATAGTGGTCACCGCGTTCGAGCGCGCCGATCGTCTGTGGATTGACTTCGACGGCGTCGGCGAGCGCGGCTCGGGTCATCCCGCGCTCGGCCCGGAGCACGGGAAGCCGGTTGTAGATCGGCAGCTCTTTGCCGCGTCTGACCGGACTCATGGAACCAACTGTTGCAAAAACCCAACGGTCCGTCAACTCAAGAGAACATCAAGTCCGGTTGACGCGTGCTCAGACGAGACCCGCCAGCGACTTGTCGACAAGCTCCGCCACCCGCGGTGCCGCCGCCTCGGCGTCCGACGGGATCAACGCCAGCCGTGTCCGGCGCTCCAGGACATCCTCGACGTCCAGCGCGCCCTCGTTCCGGACCGCCCACACGACCTCGGCCGCCGTGATCTCCGTCCCCGGTCCCACCGGGGCCGCGAATTCCGCGTCCAGCTCGCCCAACGCCGCCACGCGCGGGGCCTCCGTGCCGTACCGGGCCACCAGCCGCGGCGAAGCGTCCACCAGGGACAGCTCCGGCCGCGGAGCCGCGCCCAACAGGGGCAACCGGGCCGTCCGGCAGGGCGTCGCCGGCAACCCCGCCAGACGGACAGCCGCGTCGACCGCGTCCTCGGCCATCCGGCGGTACGTCGTCAGCTTGCCGCCCACCACCGTCAGCAACCCGTCCGCCCCGGCCAGGACCGCGTGTTTGCGGGAGAGGTCGGCCGAGCGGCCGCCGCCTTCGACCAGGGGACGCAGGCCGGCGTAGGAGCCGGCGACGTCCGTGCGCGTGAGCGGCCGCGCCAGCACCGAGGAAGCCAGCGACAGCAGGAAGTCCACATCGGACTCCGGAACCACCGGTACGGGAGGGATCGGTCCCGAAACGGGCTCGTCGGTCAGTCCCAGGTAGACCCGGCCGTCCGGCTGGGGGAGCAGGAAGACGAACCGGTTCGTCTCCCCGGGCACGCCGATGTTCACCGACGTCGTCCCCATCGGTACCGTCCCCGGCGCCAGCACCAGGTGTGAGCCGAGCGACGGGCGCAGGCGGACCGCGCCCGTCAGCGTTCCCGCCCACACCCCCGTCGCGTTGACCACCTGGCGCGCGTGGATGTCCACAGTGGAGCCCGAAAGGCCGTCGCGGGCCCGGACGAGGTCCGCGGAAACCGACGTGGCCGACAGCCGGGTGAGGATCCGGGCGCCGAACGACGCCGCCGTCCGGGCGAGGGTGACCACCAAACGCGCGTCGTCGACCAAAGCGCCGTCGTAGGCCAGCAGGCCGCCGCGGAGACCCTGGGCGGAAAGGCCCGGTGCCAGTGCCAGGGCTTCCGCGGCCGGGATCGCCCGTGGCCGCGGCAGCACCGACGACGGCGTCCGCGCCGCCCGGCGGAGGGCGTCCCCGGCCCGCAGGCCGGCCGCGACAAGGGCCTGCTGAGCCCGGGAAGTACCGGGGTACAACGGAAACAGCTGTGGCATCGCGCGCGTGAGGTGCGGTGCCGTCCGCATCATCAGGATCCCGCGCTCGACGGCGCTCTCGTGCGCCAGGCCCAGTTCGCCGTGCGCCAGGTACCGCAGGCCGCCGTGGACCAGCTTGGACGACCAGCGGGACGTCCCGAACGCGAGGTCGTGCGCCTCGACGAGCGCCACCGACAGGCCCCGCGAAGCCGCGTCCAGTGCGATGCCCGTGCCGGTGACGCCGCCGCCGACCACGGCGATGTCGACGCGCTCGCCCGACGCCAGCTCCGCGAGTTCGCGTTCGCGGCGCCGCGCGTTGAGCGAGCCGGACGTCATGGCCGCAGTGCCGCGTCGAGCACGTGGGTGAACTCCGCCATCAGTGCCGCCTCGTCGACGTCCACGGTGGCCGGCCGCAGCGAGAACGCGAACGACTGCACCACCAGCAGCACCGACCGGGACTGCACCGCGACCGGCGCGCGCCGGATCGAGCCGTCCTGGTGGCCGGCCTCCAGGAGGCCGTGCAGCGCCTGTTCGGCGAACTTCTGCGTCGCGCCGAGCCGCTCCACGATGTACGGGAGGACGAGTTCGGGGTCGACGTCGAGCAGGGTGCGGAACAGTGGGTCGGTCGACAGCGCGCGGACGCCGGCCGCCGCGATGAGCACGAGCCGGTCGCGGCTGTGCGCGGCGTCGGTGCCGCTTTCGCTCGCCGTGCGCAGCAACCCGCTGAACTCGCGGGTCATCAGGGCGGCGAGCACGCTGCGGACGTCGGGGAAACGACGGTAGACCGTCATCCGGCTGACCCGGGCGGTGCGGGCGATTTCGGCGAGTGTGGTGCGGCGCACACCGACGGCCAGCACGCACGAGCGCGCGGCGTCGAGCAGCACGTCATCGGCCACCCGCGTCGCCGTCTGCCGGTTGCGGGTGTCCGCGAGCGCGGAGGAGCCCGCGGTCTGCGTGGTGTGACGTTTTACGTCCATATGTCACACTGTAGTCGTGAACGCTCTCATTGACCACCGCCTCCGCCGGTCCTGGACCGCGGAAGCCGCCGGCGCCGCCCCGCTGCCCGCGCGTGCGGCCAGGTGGCTCGACCAGCGTATCGGCCCAGTGGTCCCCGCTGCCGCTTCAACGGGCGACATGCCGGTAAAAATACCGTCGACGAAACTGGCGAAACCTGCCGAGGAAGCCCTCGTCAAGGTGGTCGGCGTGGAAAACGTGCTGGTCGACGACCCGGCGCGGCTCGCGCGGGCCACCGGGCTGTCCTACCTCGACCTCTTGCGACGTCGTTCGCCCTCGGCGGACTTCCCGGTGCCCGACGCGGTCGTGCTGCCGTCCGATCCGGACGAGGTCCAGGCGGTCCTCGACGTCTGCGTGCGGCACGACGTCGGCGTGGTGCCCTTCGGCGGCGGGACGTCGGTGGTCGGCGGCGTCGCGGCGCTGCGCGGCGAGAAGACGTCGGTGATCGCGCTGGACCTCGTCCGGCTCGACGCGCTGGTGTCGGTGGACGACGAGTCGCGCATCGCCGTCCTGCAGGCCGGTGTCCGCGGGCCCGAGGCCGAGCGGCTCCTCGCCGGTCACGGCCTGACGCTCGGGCACGTCCCGCAGTCGTTCGAGCGGGCCACCATCGGCGGCTTCGCGGCGACGCGCTCGGCCGGGCAGGCGTCGTCGGGCTACGGGCGGTTCGAGGACATGGTGACCGGCGTGCGGCTGGCCACCCCGCGCGGCGCGTGGAAGCTCGGCGTTGCGCCGGCGTCCGCGGCCGGGCCGGACCTGCGCCAGCTCGCGATCGGCAGCGAGGGAACACTCGGCGTCATAACCGAAGTCGCGCTTCGGGTGCGACCGGCGCCGCCGGTCCGGCGCTATGAAGGCTACGCGCTGCCAGGTTGGGCGGCCGGTGCCGAAGCGGTGCGTGACCTCGCGCAGCACCACGCGCTCGCCGACGTCACCCGGCTGTCCGATGTGGACGAGACTGAGGTGTCGCTGGCGCTGAACGCGGGGGTGAAGACGGCGGCGTTGCGCCGCTACCTCGCCGCGCGGGGCGTTCGGCGGCCGTGTTTCCTCATCGTGGGCTGGGAAGGTACCGCGCACGACGTGGCGCTGCGCCGCCGTGAGACGGTTCGGCGGCTGAAGGCTTCGGGTGCTGTGCGCGTCGGCAAGGCGCTCGGCGAGTCGTGGCGGCACGGCCGGTTCGCCGGGCCACGGCAACGGGACACGTTGCTGGACATGGGTGTCTGCGTCGAAACGCTGGAGACGGCGGCGTACTGGTCCAATGTGGACGAGCTGCGCGACGACGTCCGCGCGGCGCTGACGGCCGCGCTGGGCCGGGCGATCATCATGTGCCACATCTCGCACGCCTACGAAACGGGGGCGTCGCTGTACTTCACGGTGCTGACGGCCCGCGACGAAGCCGACCCGGTCGGCCAGTGGCAGCGCGCGAAGGCGGCGGCCTGTGAGGCGATCGCCGGGCTGGGCACGATCTCGCACCACCACGCCGTCGGTGTCGACCACGCGCCCTACCTGAGCGCGGAGATCGGTTCGCTGGGCGTGGAAGTGCTGCGCGCGGCCAAGTCCACTGTGGACCCGACCGGGATCCTCAACCCCGGAAAGCTGGTGTGATCACTTCACAGGGCACGCCGTGGCCGTCGGCCGCGACGCCTTCGAGCCGCGCGGCTTCGGTCTGCGGGACGTCGGCGGTGCGCACCGGGGCGCCGTCGACTAGCAGCGGATAGCGGATCGGTGCGGCGCCGACGTACGTGTGGACCTCGGTCAGGCGCGTGCCGTCTTCGAGAGTGATGTCGGGTTCGGTCAGCCGGGCCAGGTGGTAGCGCGTGCCGCGGCCTTCGCAGCGGTCCAGGACCGAGAGCTGGTCCGGCGTCACGAACCAGATCGCGTGGTCTTCGGCGCCCGGCAGCGCGGTGAGCGTGGCCGGGCGCTGGTCGTCGACGACGCGAAAGCCGGCCGCCCACACGGCAGCGAGCCCGGCGCAGCGCGCGTGCGCGACGACGACCGGGCCTTCGAGGCCGAGCCGGGCGCGCAGCCAGGTGATCTTCGACGGGTTCGCGTTGGAGCCGTAGGCCAGCACGGCCATCCGCTCGCGCCAGCCTTCGGGGGCGGCTTCGAGGGGATGCCCGACGCCGTCGACGTGCACGAACGAGTAGCCCGGCCGGGTGCCCGGGTAGGGCTCGGCCGGGTACTCGTCGTCGGTGAAGAGGGTCAGAAGGTCACCACGCTGCGCAGGACGTCACCGTGGTGCATGCGCTCGAAGGCCTGCTCGACGCCGTCGACGCCGATGCGCTCGGTGACGAACTTGTCGAGCGGCAGCCGGCCCTGCAGGTAGAGGTCGACGAGCATCGGGAAGTCCCGGCTGGGCAGGCAGTCGCCGTACCACGACGACTTGAGCGAGCCGCCGCGCGAGAAGAAGTCGATCAGCGGCAGGTCGTTCAGCCGCATTTCCGGCGTCGGCACGCCGACCAGCACGACGGTGCCGGCCAGGTCGCGGCCGTAGAAGGCCTGCCGCCAGGTTTCGGGGCGGCCGACCGCGTCGATGACGACGTCGGGGCCGAACGAGTTCGTGGCGTCCTGCATGGCCTCGACGACCTGCGCCTCGGACAGGCCCTTGCTGTTGAGGGTGTGGGTGGCGCCGAAGTCCTTGGCCCAGCCGAGCTTCCGGTCGTCCATGTCGATCGCGACGATCGTGGTGGCGCCGGCCAGCTTCGCGCCGGCGATGGCGGCGTCCCCGACACCACCGCACCCGATGACGGCGACCGAGTCCCCGCGCGTGACGGCGCCGGTGTTGATGGCAGCGCCGAGCCCGGCCATGACACCGCAGCCGAGCAGCCCGGCGACGGCGGGTTCGGCGGCCCGGTCGACCTTCGTGCACTGTCCGCTGTGGACAAGGGTCTTCTCGAGGAAGGCCCCGACGCCGAGCGCGGGCGACAGCTTGGTGCCGTCGCCGAGCGTCATGGGCTGAGCGGCGTTGAAGGTGGAGAAGCAGTACCACGGCTTGCCGCGCTTGCAGGCCCGGCAGGTGCCGCAGACGGCGCGCCAGTTGAGGATGACGTAGTCGCCCGGCTCGAGATCGCTGACGCCTTCGCCGACGGCCTCGACGACCCCGGCGGCCTCGTGGCCGAGCAGGAACGGGAACTCGTCGTTGATGCCGCCCTCGCGGT
>Ga0207678_10000159_pt1 | contig 56028 bp, 66 predicted proteins | sample KBSC63metaG_FD_184319 | JGI IMG/M metagenome (GOLD analysis project Ga0207678, IMG submission 184319) | Corn rhizosphere microbial communities from Kellogg Biological Station, Michigan, USA - KBS C6-3 metaG (SPAdes) (version 2) | ecosystem: Host-associated > Plants > Roots > Rhizosphere > Soil ... | reverse complement strand
TTGAAATGCCTGCCTGTTCCTGCGAAGGCAGGCCGTTTGGGGCGTTGGGGGAACATCATTGGTTTCGACGGTATCGACGGTCGCCTATCTGGGGCTGGAGGCGCGCGGCGTGGAGGTTCAGTGCCAGCTTGTGCCTGGCCTCCCCAATTTCATCGTCGTCGGCCTGCCTGACAAGGCGGTCGCGGAAAGCCGGGAGCGGGTGCGCAACGCCATCGCAGCCATCGGCCTGTCGCTGCCGCCCAAGCGCATCACCGTGAACCTTTCCCCCGCCGACCTGCCCAAGGAGGGGTCGCATTTCGACCTGCCGATCGCGCTGGCGCTGCTGGGCGCCATGGGCGTGATCGATGCCGAAACGCTTGCGGGCTATGTCGTGGTGGGCGAACTGGGCCTGGACGGCCGCATCGCCCCGACGCCCGGCGTGCTGCTCGCTGCGCTTCATGCCGGGGAGAGGGAGCTGGGCCTCGTCTGCCCGGTGGCGCAGGGCGCCGAAGCCGCCTGGGCCGGCCAGGTGGAGGTGATCGCCGCGCCGGACCTGTTGGCGATCCTCAACCATTTCAAGGGCGCCGCCGCCCTGTCGCCCCCGCAGCCCGGCGAGGTGCAGCCGCCGGCGCGGACCGCCGACTTGCGCCAGGTCAAGGGCCAGGAAAGCGCCAAGCGCGCGCTGGAGATCGCGGCGGCGGGCGGCCATAATCTGCTGATGGTCGGCCCGCCCGGCGCGGGCAAGTCGCTGATGGCGAGCTGCCTGCCCGGCATCCTGCCCGAACTGACGCCGGGCGAGGCGCTGGAAACATCCATGGTGGCGAGCGTCGCCGGCACGCTGGAGGGCGGCCGGATCAGCCGCACCCGTCCCTTCCGCAATCCGCATCACAGCGCCTCCATGGCGGCGCTGGTCGGCGGCGGGCACAAGGCGCGGCCCGGCGAGGTCAGCATGGCGCATCTGGGCGTGCTGTTCCTCGACGAACTGCCCGAATTCCAGCGGACCGTCCTGGATTCGCTGCGGCAGCCGCTGGAGACGGGGGAAGTCACCGTCGCGCGGGCCAATGCGCATGTGACCTTTCCGGCGCGGGTGCAACTGGTGGCGGCGATGAATCCCTGCCGCTGCGGCCATCTGGGCGATCCCGCCTTGGCCTGTTCCCGCGCCCCGCGCTGCGCGGCGGACTATCAGGCCAAGGTGTCGGGACCGCTGCTCGACCGCATCGACCTGCATGTGGAGGTGCAGGCGGTGACGGCGGCCGACCTGGTCCTGCCGCCTCCCGCCGAGGGATCGGCGGAGGTCGCCGCACGGGTCGCGGCGGCACGGGCGGTGCAGACGCGGCGCTATGACGGCACGCGGCTGCGCACCAATGCCGAGGTGGATGGAGAAAGGCTGGAGGAGGTTGCCGGGCCGGATCAGGCGGGGCGCGAATTGCTGGCGCAGGCGGCCGCGGCGATGAAGCTGTCCGCCCGCGGCTATACCCGCGTGCTGCGCGTGGCGCGCACCATCGCCGACCTGGCAGGCGCGGAGCGCGTCGGGCGCGTCCATGTGGCCGAAGCGCTCAGCTACCGGCGGCGCGCCCCCGTAAACTGAGGGAGTTGAACTGACGGGGGCTTTCCCGTCGCCGCGCCAGGCTCAGGGCCTGCGAGGTTCCGCCATCACCACGTCCATGTCGGCCATGGCCAGCCGCAGCAGTTCCACCATGCTGTTGCGCGCGGCGGCGGTGTCGCGGGCGGCGATCGCCTGGTGGACCGCCTTGTGATCGGGCAGGGGGTCGCGCGGCAGCAGCTTCTTGCGATGCTTGAACGTGGTGGTCCAGCTTACCGCCGCCCCCACCGAACTTGCCAGCGCGGCCAGCGCGTCATTATGCGTCGCGGCCAGCACCGCATGGTGGAAACGCTGGTCCGCCGACCGGCCCTCCGGCGTGGAAAGTCCATGCTTCTCCATCTCGTCGAGCGCGGCCGCCATAACGGCCAGTTGCTCATCGGTCCGTCGCCGCGCCGCGAATTCGGCGGCCGCCGGCTCGATCACGCCGCGCAGTTCGAACAGGTCGCGCACGAAATCGCGGTCCGGCTCGCCCGCGAACATCCACGCCAGCATTTCCGGGTCCAGCACGTTCCAGCGGCTGCGCGGCAGCACGCGGGTGCCCGCCTTGGGCCGGCTTTCCAGCATGCCCTTGGCGATCAGGATGCGCACCGCCTCGCGATAGGCGGTGCGGGATACGTGCAGCCGCACCGACGCCTCGATCTCCCCCTCGAACAGGTCGCCGGGCTTGTGGACGCCCGTCAGGATCGCGGTGCCCAATTGCCGGGCGATCGCCTGGTGGATGCGCAGCGAGCCCTCGTCCGTCGGAAATTTGCGTTCCGGTCCGTCCTTGCGCTCGCTTCCCACTGCCCTGTTCCCCCTGTTCAGTCCTCAAATGCCGTCGTAGGACAATGCCGGCCACAAAGAAAGGCGTCCGCCACCAACCGCAGCGGCGCGATGTCGGCGTCGATCGCCCGCTCCGCCACCAGATCGACGAAGCGGCGATACATGGCGGGATATTCCTGGTCCGGCGCCTTGAGCTGGATCTCCCCGTCCAGGCGCAGCATGTTGCCGCCTTCCGACAGCAGCAGGCTGCCGTTCGCGGTCTCGACCGCGATGTCCCATGTCTGCGGCCCCGTCTGGCGCCAGTCGAACACCGCCTCCACCGCCGCACCGGAAGCCGTCGCCATGCGCAGCGCGGCGCCGATCGGCGCGTCCTTGTTTTCCGGCACCTCCAGGCTGGCGGACAGCATCGTCACCGGCTCCGGCACGATTTCCGTCAGGATCGACAGGGCGTTGATGCCCGGATCGAACACGCCAAAGCCGCCCGCTTCCCAGATCCAGGGCTGGCCCGGATGCCAATGGCGGACATCCTCGCGCCACTGGATGTCGATGCGCCTGACAGTGCGCGACGCCATCCACGCCTTCGCCTGGGCGACCGCCGCGGCATAGCGGCTGTGCCAGCTTGCATAGAGGGTGACGCCCTGCGCGCGGGCAAGGGCGGTCAGCGCTTCCACTTCCGACACCGTGGCGCCGGGCGGCTTTTCCAGGAAGACATGCTTGCCCGCCAGCAGCGCCTGCCGCGCCGCCTGGTATCGGACCTGCGGCGGCTGGCAGAGGATGACGGCGTCCATGTCCCGTTCCCCGGCCAGCATCGCGTCCAGATCGGGATAGTTGTTCACGCCCTCCGCCTGCGCATTGCGGCTGGCGACCGCGACCAGCTCTATGCCCTCGGTCATCGCGATGGCGGGAAGATGCTGGTCGCGGGCGATCTTGCCCAGGCCGACAAGGCCTGCCCGGATGGTCATAGGACTTTCACCCTTGTCTGGCCTTCATCGGCCGCCCGGCGCAGGCCGTTGCGCACGGGCAGGATGAAGGGCGCGGCCTCCACCTCGAACACGTCACCTTCCTGCGTCGCGAAGCCGTCCGAAAAGGAGAGGGTGGCCGTGCCGAAGAAGTGGACGTGGATGTCGCCCGGACGACGGAACAGACCATATTTGAAATGATGATGTTCCAGATTGTCGATCCGGTGGGACATGTTGGTTTCGCCCGACAGGAACGGCCTTTCCCAGACTGTCTCGCCGTTGCGGACGATGCGGCTGGTGCCGCGCAGATCGTCGGGCAGGTCCCCCAGCAGCAGTTCCGGCCCCAGGGACGCCTGACGCAGCTTGCTGTGCGCCAGCCACAGATAATTGCCCCGTTCGGTGACGTGATCGGAAAATTCATTGCCCAGGGCAAAGCCCAGCCGGACCGGCGTGCCGTCCGCGTCGATCAGGTAGATGCCGGCGACCTCCGGCTCCTCCCCGCCATCCTCCGCGAAGGCGGGCATGGCGAAATCCTCGCCGGGATGGATCAGGCTCTGGCCGTCGCCCTTGTAGAACCATTCGGGCTGCGCGCCGATGCCGCCATCGGCGGGCTTGCCGCCCTCCACGCCCATCAGGAACATGCGCATGCTGTCGGTCAGTTCACCCGCTGCGGCGGCCTTGTGCATCTTGTCGCGCCCTTCGGCCGAGCCAAGATGGGTAAGGCCGGTGCCCGCGACCAGCAGATGCGCGGCATCCTCATGATCGATGGGGCAGAGCAGCCGGACGGTGGAAAGGTCCACCGCTCCGCCCAGGCGCGCTTGCGCCATGGCGGCGAGGGCCGTTCCGGCCGCAATCGCCTCCAGCGCCAGCGCTCGGGTGGAGCTTGCGCCCTCCACGCGCCGGGCCGCGCCGCTGGCGTCGAGGGCGGCGACGCCGCGACGGCCGCCTTCCTCGAACTGCACCAGCGAACGGATGGCGGACTGATCGGGGGCCTGATCGGGGGGCAGGGTCACCGGGCGATCTCCAGCCTGCCCTCGACACGGCGGTTGAGCTGCCAGGGATTGGCGGCCTGCAGGGCGGGCGGCAGCACGGCGTCGGCCACATCCTGATAGCAGACCGGGCGCAGGAAGCGCATCATGGCGAGCGTGCCCACGGATGTGGAGCGCCCGTCGGAGGTCGAGGGGAAGGGACCGCCATGGACCATGGCATGGGTCACCTCGACGCCGGTCGGCCAGCCATTGGCGAGCACGCGGCCGACCTTGCGCGACAGCGTGGGCAGCAGCCGGGCGGCATCGGCCTGATCGCTCTCCTCCATCTGCAGCGTCGCGGTCAACTGGCCCTCCAGATCGGCGATGGTGGCGATCATCTCCTCGACGGTCGCGCATTTGACGAGGATGGAAGAGGAACCGAACACCTCATGCGCCAGCGCGGGATTGGCGCGGAAGCGATCGCCGCTGGTGGCGAACAGCGCATGCTGCCCGCGATTGACGCCGTCTCCCGCGACGCCGCGCGCGACCGTGGTGACGCCCTCCGCGCCGGACAGGGCGGCGACGCCCTTTTCATAGGCGGCATGGATGCCGGGCGTCAGCATGACCTGCGCCGCATTGCCCGACAGCGCTTCTGCGGCCGAAGCGACGAAGCGGTCGAGGTCGGGGCTGTCGAGCGCGATCACCAGGCCCGGATTGGTGCAGAACTGGCCCGAAAACAGGGTCAGCGATCCGACGAAGGCAGTCCCCAGCGCCTCGGCGCGGGCGGCCAGCGCGCCGGGCAGCAGCACGACCGGGTTGATGCTCGACATTTCGGCATAGACCGGGATCGGTTCGGCGCGCTCGGCGGCGATCTTCATGAGGGCCAGGCCGCCGCCGCGCGATCCGGTAAAGCCCACCGCCTTGATGCGCGGATCGGCCACCAGCGCGCCGCCAAGGTCGTTGGTCGTGCCGGGCAGGTAGGAAAATACGCCTTCATGCAGGCCGCTTTCCCTGACCGCCGTCGCGATGGCGCGGGCGACCAGTTCGCCGGTGCCGGGATGGGCCGGGTGGCCCTTCACCACGACTGGGCAACCCGCCGCGAACGCCGATGCCGTGTCGCCGCCCGCAACGGAGAAGGCGAGCGGGAAGTTGGACGCGCCGAACACGGCGACGGGGCCGACCGACTGGTTGACGCGACGCAGGTCGCTGCGCGGCAGCGGCTGGCGCTCCGGCAGGGCCTTGTCGATGGTCGCGTCCAGCCAGTCGCCCTGGCGCACATAGCCGGCGAACAGGCGAAGCTGGCCGACGGTGCGGCCCCGTTCGCCCTCCAGCCGGCCGCGCGGCAGGCCGGTTTCGCTCATGGCCGTGGTGATCAGCAGGTCGCCAATCGCCATGATGCCGTCCGCCACCGCCTCCAGAAAGGCGGCGCGGGCGTCCGGCGTCAGGGTCGAGAAGCTCTCGAACGCGGCATCGGCCAGCGCGCAGGCGTCCGCGACATCGGCGGCCGAGGCGTTGTGGAAGGCGACCTCGCCCTTCGCGCCGGTCGACGGGTCGATGGCGAAGAAGGGTGCGCCGCCCTGGCGCTCGCTCGCGCCGACAAGGATGGCTCCGTTGAACATGGGGAAAACTCCGAAAAGGGGATCAGTGCCGAAAGGGGATCAGTGCCGAAAGGGGATCAATGCCGAAAAGGGGATCAGTGATTATCGCGCGGCAGACCCATGGTCTGGGCGATGCGCTGATATTTTTCCGCGCCCTCCAGGATCGCGCCGGTATTGAGCTGGCCGACCACGGAGCGCTGGATTTCCTGCCAGGGCGTCTGCGAGGCGGGATAGGGATAGCCGCCCTCGGTCACCAGCTTCGCCCGGCGGCTCGCCAGTTCCTCGTCGGAAATGAGGACGTTCACCACACCCTTGTTCAGGTCCATCCGCACCCGGTCGCCGGTCTGGAGCAGCGCAAGGCCGCCCATCGCCGCCGCTTCGGGCGAGGCGTTGAGGATGGAGGGGCTCCCGCTCGTGCCCGACTGGCGCCCGTCCCCGATGCAGGGCAGGGCGGACACGCCCTCGGTGATGAGATAGGCGGGCGGCCGCATGTTCACCACCTCCGCCGCGCCCGGATAGCCGACCGGACCCGCGCCGCGCATGAACAGCAGCGTGTCGGGCGTGATGCCGACGGCGGGATCGTCGATCCGCGCATGATAGTCCTCCGGTCCGTTGAACACGACCGCCGGTCCTTCAAAGGCATTGGGATCTTCGGGATTGGACAGATAGCGCTGGCGGAACTCGTCCGAAATCACGCTGGTCTTCATCACCGCCGCGTCGAACAGATTGCCCGACAGGACGAGGAAGCCGGCTTCTTCCTTCAATGGCTGGGCGAAGGGACGGATGACCTTTTCATCCTCGATCTCCGCGCCCCTGCAATTCTCGCCCATCGTCTTGCCGTTGACGGTCATGGCGCCCTCGCGGATCAGTCCCTGCCCGATCAACTGGCCGACCACGGCCGGAACGCCGCCGGCGCGATAATAATCCTCGCCCAGATATTCGCCCGCGGGCTGGAGGTTCACCAGCAACGGCACCCTGTGCCCCACCGTCTCCCAATCCTTGAGCGGCAGGTCGACACCGACATGGCGCGCGATCGCGGTCAGGTGGATCGGCGCATTGGTCGACCCGCCAATGGCCGAGTTCACCACTATGGCGTTGTGGAAGGCGTCCAGCGTCAGGATGTCGGAGGGCTTCAGGTCCTCCGCCACCATCTCGACGATGCGCTTGCCGGTCCGATAGGCGACCTCCTGCCGGTCGCGATAGGGCGCGGGGATCGCCGCCGAACCCGGCAGCATCATGCCCAGCGCCTCGGCCAGCGAGTTCATCGTCGTCGCCGTGCCCATGGTGTTGCAATAGCCGGTGGAGGGTGCCGACGACGCCACCAGCTTGATGAAGCCCTCATCGTCGATCTTGCCCGCCGCCAGCAATTGCCGCGCATGCCACACGATCGTGCCCGAACCCGTCCGCTCGCCCTTGAACCAGCCGTTCAGCATCGGCCCGACCGACAGCGCGATGGCGGGGATGTTGACCGTCGCCGCCGCCATCAGCAGCGCGGGCGTCGTCTTGTCGCAGCCCGTGGTGAGCACCACCCCGTCCAGCGGATAGCCGTACATCGCCTCGACCAGTCCCAGATAGGCCAGGTTGCGGTCCAGCCCCGCCGTCGGCCGCTTGCCGGTTTCCTGGATCGGGTGGACGGGAAATTCCAGCGCAATGCCGCCCATTTCGCGAATGCCCTCGCGCACGCGCTCGGCCAGCACCATATGATGGCGATTGCACGGGCTGAGGTCGCTGCCGGTCTGGGCGATGCCGATGATCGGCTTGCCGCTGCGCAGTTCTTCCAGGCTGAGGCCGAAATTCAGGTAACGCTCCAGATAGAGCGCGGTCATGTCGATATTGTCTGGATTGTCGAACCAGGCGCGGCTGCGAAGCTTGTTAACGGGCTTGGACGAATCATTCATGGAAAAGGCACCTGTCGAAGAAAATGACCATTTTATTCCGGGCAAGTTGACCCGCTTGCCTCTCCGATATACTCATACAAATAGAATATCAAGGATGCTTCGGACAAAGTGATGGATTTGATGGGCCGCTATGAGGTTGTCGGGGACTGGGGCACCAGCCGCCTGAGGCTGTTCCGGGTGGAGCAGGGCCGCGTGACGGCGCGTCATGACGGCCCCGGCATCGCCGCGGCGCGGGGACAGGCGGAGGCGGCCTTCGCTGCCACCATCGGCCCCTGGCTGGACCAGGCCGCACCCGCGCAGATCCGCCTGTGCGGCATGGCCGGCGCCCGCGACGGCTGGGTGGAGGCGCCCTATGCGGACTGTCCGGCCGACGCCGTCGCCTGGCGCATGGCGTCGGCCCGGTTCGAATGGCGCGGCGTGCCCGTCGCGATCATGGCCGGCCTTGCCTGCACGAACCCGAACGGCGCGCCCGACGTGATGCGCGGGGAGGAGACGCAGATCTTCGGCGCCATCGCGCGCGATCCCGCGCTGGGCCAGGGCCGCCGGCTGGTCGTCCTGCCCGGCACGCACAATAAATGGGCGGTGGTGGAGGACGGCCATGTCACCACCTTCCGCACCATGCCGACGGGAGAGCTTTTCGCGCTGCTGCGGGACCATTCCACCCTCGGCGCCCAGACCGACCAGCCCGATCCCGCGCAGGAGGCGCAGGGCTTTGCCGAAGGCCTGGCGCGTGCGGAGGGAGGGCGGCTGCTCTCCTCCCTGTTCGCCGCGCGGAGCATGCGGCTGCGGGCGGGGCGATCGGCCCAGTGGGCGGCGGGCTATCTGTCCGGCCTGCTGATCGGGGCGGAGATCGCGGAAGTCGCGGACATGCTGGAACAGGATGACGATATCCTGCTGATCGGCGACGGCCGCCTCTCGATGCTCTATGCCCAGGCGCTGGGCAGGCGGGGGCTGGCGACGCAGGTGCTGGAGGGCGATGCCTGCGCGCTCGCCGGCCTCGGCCTTTCCTGATGAGGGATGGGGACCATTTCATTCCCCCACCTCCTGCTGGCGGGAGCATTCGGCGTCCCCGGCGCATCTGCCCTATTCCAACGGAGTCCCACCATGACCCTCGATGATCTGCTGGCCGACGGCGCGCCGCCTATTTGCGCGATCCTGCGCGGTCTCCGGCCGGAAGAAGCGCTGGAGATCGGCGCCGTCCTGATCGAATCCGGCATCCGCATTCTCGAAGTGCCCTTCAACTCCCCCGATCCGCTTCGCAGCATCGCTGCAATGCAGGCCGAATATGGCGACCGCGCGCTGATCGGCGGCGGCACGGTACTGTCCGTGACGGCGGTGGAGGAACTGCATGGCGCTGGCGGACGGATCATGGTGACGCCCAATAGCGACATGCAGGTGATCGCGCGCGGGGCGGAACTGGGACTGGAACTTCTCCCCGGCTTCATGACGCCCAGCGAGGCCTTCGCCGCGGTGCAGGCCGGCGCGCGCCGGATCAAGCTGTTTCCCGCCGCCCGTCTCGGCCCCGCTTATGTAAGGGCGCTGAAGGACGTGCTGCCCGGCCATGTCGGCATCTGGGCGGTCGGCGGCACCGGCGCGGATTCGATCGGGGAATGGCTGGCCGCCGGCTGCGAAGGCATCGGCGTCGGCGGTGCGCTCTACCGGCCGGGCGACGGCGGCGCCTCGGTGCGGGACCGGGCGGTCGAACTGGTCGCCGCCTGGCGGCAGTCGCTCTGACCGCCGGGAGGCATCATCCCGCCTGCCGCGCGTCGTCGCGGTCCAGCATGTCGCGAACCTTGGCGGCCAGTTCGGCATAGGTGAAGGGCTTGGTCAGCAGTTCCACGCCCGGATCGAGCCGGCCGTGATGAATGATGGCGTTGCGCGCATAGCCGGTGGCGAACAATATCCTCAGCCCCGGCTGCTGCGCCCGCGCCTGCTGCGCGATGTCGGCGCCGGTCATGCCGCCGGGCAGGATGACGTCGGTGAACAGCAGGTCGATGGGCTCCGACGCCGTTTCCAGCGCCTGCAGCGCTGCCGCGCCGTTGTCCGCCTCCATCACCCGATAGCCCAGTTCCTTCAGCACATCGACGGTATAGGCGCGCACCTTGTCGTCATCCTCGCAGACCAGCACCGTCTCGTCGCCGCCGCATACCGGCGTGGCCCGGCTGACCGTGCCCGTGTCATTGTCGGGCAGGGGGCCGTAGAAGCGCGGCAGGTATATCTTGACCGTCGTGCCATGGCCGCGTTCGGAATAGACGCGGATATGGCCGCCCGACTGCTTGATGAAACCATAGACCATCGACAGGCCCAGCCCGGTGCCGCGCCCGACCTCCTTGGTGGTGAAGAAGGGTTCGATCGCGTGGCTCAGCACGTCCTCGTCCATGCCCTGGCCCGTGTCGGATACGCTGATCAGCACATATTGGCCGGGCGACACTTCCGCCTCCTGCGCGGCGTAAGCCTCGTCGATATGGGTGTTGGCGACCTCTATGGTCAGCTTGCCGCCGTCCGGCATGGCGTCGCGCGCGTTCACCGCCAGGCTCAGCAACGCATTCTCCATCTGGTTGACGTCGATCTCGACCGGCCAGATCCGCGCGCTCTGGATCGTCTCCACCTCGATCGTCTCGCCCAATGTGCGGTTGAGCAGGTCGGACATGCCGCTCACCAGCCGGTTGGGATCGATTCGTTCGGGCGCCAGCGGCTGGCGGCGAGAGAAGGCGAGCAGCCGCTGCGTCAGCAGCGCCGCGCGCTCCGCGCCCGCCATCGCATTGTCCGCCGCGCGCCGCAGCCGCGCCTGATCCTCGGGAAGGTCGCGTTGCAGCAGTTCCAGATTGCCGGTCACGATCTGCAGCAGATTGTTGAAATCATGCGCCACGCCGCCGGTCAACTGGCCCAGCGTCTCCATCTTCTGCGCCTGTCGCAGCGCATCCTCGGCGTCCGCGAGGGCCCGCGCACGGGCGCGCTGCTCGGTCACGTCGCGGGCGACGCAATAGACGAGGTTGTTTTCGGGCACCGCCGTCCAGCTGAAATTGCGGTAGCTGCCGTCCTTTGCCCGGAAACGGTTCTCGAACCGCGCCGTCGGCATGCCTTGCGCCAGGGCGGCGATTTCGCCCCTGGTCTTCGCCAGATCCTCGGGATGCTCCATCCATTCGGACGTGCGGCCGATCAGCTCGGCCTCGCTCCAACCCAATATGTCGGTCCAGGCCGGGCTGGCGGCCAGCCACGTGCCGTCCCGGTCAGCGACCAGGAAGGGGTCGCGCGCCAATGCCCAGAGACGGGCGCGATCGGCGCGCATCTCCTTTTCCGCCATCACCCTCTTGGTGGTCTCGCTGACGATGCAGAGCGCGCCGCCGATGGAGCCGTCCGCCTCGTAGACCGGCGAATAGTTGATGTCGAAGAACACCTGTTCGCCCAGCCCGCCGGCCCGCTCGATATAGAAGGGCCGGTCCTTGGCATGCACCGGCTGCCCCTGTTCGACGACGGAGCGCAGCAGCGGCTCCAGATCGTCCCAAAGCTCCGTCCACCCCTCCCGCGCCGGGCGGCCGAGCACGCGGGGATGCTTGTCCCCGATCGTGGGCGCATAGGCTTCATTATAGAGCGCGCAGAGCTCCGGACCCCAGAACAGCACGATCTCCGCCTGCGACGACAGCATCAGCCGGACCGCCGACACCAGCGCCGGGGACCAGCCGTCAACCGGTCCCAGCGGCGACCCGGCGTCGATGCGCGCGGTCAGCGCGCCCAGCGCGCCCTGGGCGGCGATCATCTCCCCTATGCCCCGCGCGCCGCTCATTGATTATCCTCGATCAATATGCTCATGGGACGAGATACGCCCCTCCCGCGCTTTGTATCCCTTCATGCACAAGGCGTTATGACCTTTTGTTCATGGTTCAGGGTTATCCTTGCAACCCGCGGGACAAGCGCGCATGGATCGGGTCCATGACTGCGATGACCTTGAGCCGACCCGCCAACGCCGTCCCACGCCCCGCGCCGATCGCGCGCTGGCTGCTGATGGTCGCCACCCTCGTCTTCTGCATGGTCGTGGTCGGCGGGATCACCCGCCTGACCGAATCCGGCCTGTCGATCACCCAGTGGAAACCGATCAGCGGCGCCATTCCGCCGCTGACCCACGACCAGTGGATGGACGCCTTCCGCGATTATCAGAAGATCCCCGAATATCGGCAATTGCGGCAGGACATGACGCTGGGCGATTTCCAGTTCATCTTCTTCTGGGAATGGGTGCATCGGCTGCTGGGGCGGCTGATCGGCGTCGCCTTCGCGCTGCCGCTGCTCTGGTTCGCGTGGAAACGGACGATCCCCCAGGGCTACGGCCCGCGCCTCGTCGCGTTGCTCGCGCTTGGCGGGCTTCAGGGCGCGATCGGCTGGTGGATGGTGGAATCGGGCCTGTCGGTCCGTACCGATGTCAGCCATTACCGGCTGGCGGTGCACCTGCTGACGGCGCTGTTCATCATGGGCGGCCTGATCTGGACCGCCCTCGACCTGCTGACACGTGCCAGGACGCCCTTCGCGAAGCCGGCCATGCTGCACCCCTTCGCCGTGGCCGCGCTGCTGGCGCTCATGGTGCAATTGCTGTTCGGCGCGTTCACGGCCGGGCTGGATGCAGGCTATGTCTCCAACACCTGGCCGCTGATGAACGACCATCTCGTGCCGCAGGGAATCGAATGGCTCGGCTCGTTCTGGGCGACCGTCTCCAGCGACCCCTATCTGGTGCATTTCATCCACCGCTGGTGGGCCTGGGTGGCGGCGTTCATGCTGATCATGCTCGCCAGGATGGCGAAGCAGGCGGGACAGCGCGGCCCCTCGATCGCGATCAATGCCGCCGTCGGCACGCAGATCGCGCTGGGCATCGCGACGGTCGTCAGCGGCATCGCGCTGCCGCTGGCGGTGCTGCACCAGGCGGTCGGCGCGCTGGTGGTCGCATCGGCCACCTGGGGCGCCCATGCCCTGGGGGAACGCCGGGGATAGGCGCCCCCGCGCGCGTCGGGTGGACAGGTATTATTTTACCCGTCAGCAAAGCCGCCGAATCGCTTGACTTGCGCGGCCCTACCCGTCATTAGCCGCCATCTTCTGAAAGCTGGCAACAGCGTTCAATTCACTGTTTCATTCTTGGAGTATTGGCACCATGAAGGCGCTGATGAAGACCACCAAGCCGGCAACCCCGGCCACGGTCGAAAAGAAATGGGTTCTGATCGACGCGGAAGGCCTCGTCGTCGGCCGCCTCGCCTCGACCGTCGCGAACATCCTGCGCGGCAAGCACAAGCCGAGCTTCACCCCCCACGTTGATTGCGGTGACAATGTCATCATCATCAACGCGGAAAAGGTGAAGTTCACCGGCCGCAAGCTGACCGACAAGGTCTATTACAAGCACACCGGCTATGCCGGCGGCATCAAGGAAACGACCCCCCAGAAGGTTCTGGAAGGCCGTTTCCCCGAGCGCGTCCTGGAAAAGGCCGTTGAGCGCATGATCCCCCGCGGCCCGCTGGGCCGTCAGCAGATGCGCAACCTGCGCATCTTCGCCGGCGCCGAACATCCGCACGCCGCGCAGAACCCCGAAGTGCTCGACTTCGCGTCGCGCAACCGCAAGAACAAGGTGGGTGCATAATGACCGATAACCGCCAGTCCCTGTCCGACCTCGCGTCGCTGACCGCCAACGCGCCGGCTGCCGCCGCCGCGCCCGCCGCCGACGCCCCGATCGCGCCGGTTCAGCCTGCCGCTCCGCTGCGCGCCCAGGAAATCGACAGCCTCGGCCGCGCCTATGCGACCGGCCGCCGCAAGGACGCCGTCGCCCGCGTCTGGGTAAAGCCCGGAACCGGCAAGATCACGGTCAATGGCCGCGACCAGGAAATCTACTTCGCTCGCCCGACCCTGCGTCTGGTGATCAATCAGCCCTTCGGCGTCACCGAGCGCGAAGGTCAGTATGACGTGATCGCCACCGTCAAGGGCGGCGGCCTCTCGGGTCAGGCCGGCGCGGTCAAGCACGGCATCGCCCAGGCACTCGCCAAATATGAGCCGGCGCTGCGCAGCGCGGTCAAGGCCGAAGGCTTCCTGACCCGCGACAGCCGCGCCGTCGAGCGCAAGAAGTACGGCAAGGCCAAGGCCCGCCGGAGCTTCCAGTTCTCGAAGCGCTGATCGGTTCGATCGACAGCAATGCAAAGGGGCCGGTTTTCCGGCCCCTTTTCTTTTCGGGCAGATGGGCCCTCGCGGTCGGGCATGGCAAAGGTTCGCCGTCTTCCTCGTAATCGGGGAGGCATTGACGGGATCCGGAATGGCCGAACCGGTTCGATCGGACGGAAAAGCCGCGATCTCCTAACCGGCGATCACGGCCGATCGTGTGGAAACCGCCTTAGCCGCGATCGCCGACATCGGCCAGGCGCGCCGTCGCGATCTGCTGGATCTGGAGGACGTCCTGGCGGGCTTCCAGGAAGCGGCGGGGATTGATGGCGTTGCCGTTCACCCGCACTTCAAAATGGAGATGCGGACCTGTGGAGCGGCCGGTCGAGCCCATGCGCGCAATGGTGTCGCCACGGGCTACCGGCTGGCCGACCCGCGCGTTGAAGCCGGAAAGATGGGCATAGCGGGTCAGGATGCCGTTGCCATGGGTGACCTCGACCACATTGCCATAGCCGCTGCGCTGGCCCACGAAGCTGACTTTGCCCGATGCGGCGGCCAGGATCGGCTGACCCATGCTGCCGGGGAAATCCAGCCCCGCGTGAAAGGCCGCACGGCCGTTGAACGGATCGCTGCGATAGCCATAGCTGCTGCTCAGCATCGGCGTTGCCGTGGGCTTGCCGGAGGGGATGGCGAGCAGGCTGGCTTCCAGAAATTCCATCCGCGACAGCGCACTGGCGAGCTTTTCGAACTCGCCCGGCAGGGTGTCCTGGCCTTCCCAGGGAACGAAGGGTCCGCCCTGCGCGCGCGCGGCGGTGCGGGCGAGGCCATTGGGGTTGAGGCCGAAGCTGCGGATCGCGGCGGCGGCCTTGTCGGCGCGATGCTGGACTGCGCTGGTCAGCAAGGCGGCAAAACGGCGCTGCCGCGCATCGATCTGGAACAGCGTGGCGGCTTCGGGCGCGACGCTGATCTTCGTGTCCAGTTTGGACGTGCCGTGCTTGGCCCCGCCGTCGGCCTTGCCGACCACATCGCTGGCGGAAACGGCGTCCTCCTGGCCGAAATGGGTGCGGTAGAGGTCGTCCATGAAATCCTGGCGCTCTTTCAGCTCCTGCGCGAGTTGGTCGACCGACTTGCGATAGCGCTCGACCTGGCTGGCGGTGCTCGCGACGGCCTTGCCCTTTGCGGTGAGGGCGTCACGTTCCTGCTCGATCTCCGCGCTGCGGGAGATCATGGACAAAGTAAGCCCTGCGCCCCCGACCAGGGCACAGGAAAGCAGCCCGAGCGTGACAAGCTGCGTCCGGCGCGAAATGCGGATGAACTTCATCTGGCCGCCCGAGTGCAGGAAAATTTCCCGTTCCGGGCACAGCTTCGAACAGTGGGCAGGCATGCTGGCCCAGAGGGCAGGCACCCTCACCTTGCTCCGTTGCGACAATTGCGACCCCGCATTTCTTTTTAAGTGAACGGGGCGCTAACAAAACAATCCGAGTCGCGCGAATCCGCCAAAACGGACTCGTGACGAGTCGAAGGATGAACGGGGTGAAACGTGGATCCGTGCCGTTGGTTCCGATCCGCCGGATTTTTTTCCGGGCGATTGCCTGATGACCGATGACTGATCGGCGGCCCGCCTGCGCCGGAGGGCAGCGCCCGATCTTTCGGCCGGTTCTTGACCCGCGTCCCCCACATGGATATAGGCGCGCCTGCCCAAAGGCCCGGCTGGACGGATTCGTTCGCGCCAGTTCCCGGTTCTGGGGGCGTCAGAGCTGAACATTGCCGGTGCTCTTGCGGCTCCGGGCGGGTTTCCGCCGGGGCCTTTGCTGTTTGGAGGCGATTGCTTTCCAGACCGCAAGGAACGCGGGAAATGCATGCGGTAAAGTAACTGAAAAAGGTGAAGGGCTTCATGCCAACAATCAACCAGCTGGTCCGCAAGGGCCGCGAGCTGCAGAAGACCAAGTCGAAGGTCCCTGCCATGGAAGCGAACCCGCAGAAGCGCGGCGTTTGCACCCGTGTTTACACGACGACCCCGAAGAAGCCGAACTCGGCTCTCCGTAAGGTGGCGAAGGTGCGCCTGGTCAACCAGCGCGAAGTCATCACCTATATTCCGGGTGAAGGCCACAACCTTCAGGAGCACAGCGTTGTGCTGATCCGTGGCGGCCGCGTGCGCGACCTTCCAGGTGTGCGCTATCACGTGCTGCGCGGCGTTCTGGATACCCAGGGCGTCAAGGATCGCAAGCAGAGCCGTTCGAAGTACGGCGCCAAGCGTCCGAAGTAAGGGGAGACCAGTAATATGTCACGTCGTCGTCGCCCCGAAAAGCGCGTCATCCTGCCGGATCCCAAGTTCGGTGATGTCGTGCTGTCGAAGTTCATGAACAGCATCATGCAGGACGGCAAGAAGGCCGTCGCCGAATCCATCGTGTACGGCGCTCTCGACACTGTCGAGACGAAGTCCAAGAAGGATCCGATCGCGATGTTCCACGATGCGCTGAACAATGTGAAGCCCGGCATCGAAGTCCGCAGCCGCCGCGTCGGCGGTGCGACCTACCAGGTTCCCGTCGAAGTGCGCCCCGAGCGCGCCCAGGCGCTGGCGATCCGCTGGCTGATCACGGCTTCGCGCAACCGCAGCGAAACCACCATGGCTGCCCGTCTGTCGGGCGAGCTGCTGGATGCCGCCAACAATCGCGGCAATGCCGTCAAGAAGCGCGAAGACACGCACCGCATGGCGGAAGCGAACCGCGCCTTCTCGCACTATCGCTGGTAATCCGGCGCTGGAAAAAGGCGAAGCGGGCACCCATATCGCTCGCTTCCTCTCATGGTTTCAAAAAATCGGTCCGTTCGCCACGGGTGGCTACCCATGGCGGACGGATTGGTTTAGGGGCCACGCGCAGATTTAACGAATCCCCAACCGCCGGCGCACCGGCAACGGAGAAGCATCATGGCCCGCAGCCATCCGCTCGAACGCTATCGCAATTTCGGTATCATGGCGCATATCGACGCCGGCAAGACCACCACGACGGAGCGTATCCTTTACTATACCGGCAAGTCCTACAAGATCGGCGAAGTCCATGACGGCGCCGCTACCATGGACTGGATGGAGCAGGAGCAGGAGCGTGGCATCACCATCACGTCGGCTGCGACGACCTGTTTCTGGAACGACCACCGCCTGAACATCATCGACACCCCCGGCCACGTCGACTTCACCATCGAAGTCGAGCGTTCGCTGCGTGTGCTCGACGGCGCGGTCGCCGCGTTCGACGGTGTCGCGGGCGTTGAGCCGCAGTCGGAAACCGTGTGGCGCCAGGCGGACAAGTACAAGGTGCCGCGGATGTGCTTCATCAACAAGCTCGACCGCACCGGCGCCGATTTCTATTATTGCGTGCAGACGATCATCGACCGTCTCGGCGCGACCCCGGCCGTCCTCTATCTGCCCATCGGCACGGAATCGGACTTCAAGGGCCTGGTCGACCTGGTCGAGAACCGCGCGATCATCTGGAAGGACGAGAATCTCGGCGCTGAATTCTCCTATGAGGAAATTCCGGCCGATCTCGCCGACAAGGCCGCCGAATATCGCGAAAAGCTGATCGAACTCGCCGTCGAGCAGGACGACGACGCGATGGAAGCCTATCTGGAAGGCAACCTGCCTGACACCGCCACGCTCAAGAAGCTGATCCGCAAGGGCACGCTGGGCCAGGCGTTCACGCCGGTCCTGTGCGGCTCGGCATTCAAGAACAAGGGCGTGCAGCCGCTGCTCGACGCGGTCGTCGACTATCTGCCCTCGCCGCTCGACATCCCCGACGTGCAGGGCATCAACCCCGACACCGAGGAGCCCGACAGCCGCAAGACGGCGGACGACGCGCCCTTCGCGGGCCTGGCGTTCAAGATCATGAACGACCCGTTCGTCGGTTCGCTGACCTTCCTGCGCGTTTATTCGGGCACCCTGACCAAGGGCACCTATCTGAACTCGGTCAAGGACAAGAAGGAAAAGATCGGCCGCATGCTGCTGATGCATGCCAACAGCCGTGAAGACGTCGAAGCGGCTTATGCCGGCGACATCGTCGCTCTGGCCGGCATGAAGGAAACGACCACCGGTGATACGCTGTGCGCCGAGCGCCAGCCGATCATCCTGGAGCGGATGGAATTCCCCGAGCCGGTGATCGAGCTGTCGGTCGAGCCCAAGACCAAGGCCGACCAGGAAAAGATGGGCGTCGCGCTCAATCGTCTGGCCGCCGAGGATCCGTCCTTCCGTGTCACGACCGATCACGAATCGGGCCAGACCATCATCAAGGGCATGGGCGAACTTCACCTCGAAATCCTGGTGGACCGCATGAAGCGCGAGTTCAAGGTCGAGGCGAATGTCGGTGCGCCGCAGGTGGCTTACCGCGAATATCTCAAGAAGCCGGTCGATATCGACTACACCCACAAGAAGCAGTCGGGCGGCACCGGCCAGTTCGGTCGCATCAAGGTCAAGCTGACCCCGGGCGAGCGTGGCGCGGGCATCATCTTCAAGGATGAGATCAAGGGCGGTAACATTCCCAAGGAATATATCCCCGCGATCGAAAAGGGCATGCGCGAGACGGCGGCCACCGGTTCGCTCATCGGCTTCCCGATCATCGACTTCGAAATCCTGCTCTACGACGGCGCCTATCACGACGTCGACTCGTCGGCGCTGGCGTTCGAAATCACCGGTCGCGCCGCGATGCGCGAAGCTGCGCAGAAGTCGGGCATCACCCTGCTTGAGCCGGTCATGAAGGTCGAGGTCGTCACCCCGGAAGAATATCTGGGCGACGTCATTGGCGACATGAACAGCCGTCGCGGTCAGATCCAGGGCACCGACACGCGCGGCAACGCGCAGGTGGTCGAGGCCATGGTGCCGCTGGCCAACATGTTTGGCTATGTGAATTCGTTGCGTTCCTTCACCCAGGGGCGCGCGAACTACTCGATGATCTTCTCGCACTATGATGAAGTGCCGCAGAATGTGGCGGACGAGGTCAAGGCGAAGATGGCCTGATGAGTTTCCCTGGCCGGGCCGCGCAAGTGGCTCGGTTTTGGGCTGGCATTCTGTAAATTTGCTGCTATGGACGCGCCTTCGCGAGGCGCGGCCGAGCGGTCAGACCAAAGCTGATTTGATTAGAAGGTAGGATAAAATGGCTAAGGCTAAGTTTGAGCGGAACAAGCCGCACTGCAACATCGGCACCATCGGTCACGTCGACCATGGCAAGACCTCGCTGACCGCGGCGATCACCAAGGTGCTTGCCGAAACCGGCGGCGCGACCTTCGTCGACTATGCCAACATCGACAAGGCTCCCGAAGAGCGCGAGCGCGGCATCACCATCTCGACCGCCCACGTCGAATATGAGACCGAAGCCCGTCACTACGCGCACGTCGACTGCCCGGGTCACGCCGACTACGTCAAGAACATGATCACCGGTGCGGCCCAGATGGACGGCGCGATCCTCGTCGTTTCGGCCACCGACGGCCCGATGCCGCAGACCCGCGAGCACATCCTGCTCGCCCGCCAGGTCGGCGTGCCGCAGCTCGTCGTGTTCATGAACAAGGTTGACCTCGTCGACGACGCTGAAATCCTCGAGCTGGTCGAGCTGGAAATCCGCGAGCTGCTGTCGTCCTACGACTTCGACGGCGATAACATCCCCGTCATCCCCGGCTCGGCCGTCAAGGCTCTGGACGGTTCGAACGACGAAATCGGCAAGAACGCCGTTCTGAAGCTGATGGAAGCGGTCGACACCTTCATCCCGCAGCCGGAGCGTCCGATCGACAAGCCCTTCCTGATGCCGATCGAAGACGTGTTCTCGATCTCGGGCCGCGGCACCGTCGTGACCGGCCGTGTCGAAACCGGTATCGTCAAGGTTGGTGAAGAAGTCGAGATCGTCGGCATCAAGGACACCCGCAAGACCACCGTCACCGGCGTCGAAATGTTCCGCAAGCTGCTCGACGAAGGTCGTGCGGGCGACAACATCGGTGCGCTGATCCGTGGCGTGGGCCGTGAAGAAGTCGAGCGCGGCCAGGTTCTGGCCAAGCCCGGCACGATCACCCCGCACACCGAGTTCGACGCAGAAGTCTACGTCCTGTCGAAGGAAGAAGGTGGCCGTCACACCCCGTTCTTCGCGAACTATCGTCCGCAGTTCTACTTCCGTACCACCGACGTGACCGGCGAAGTGATCCTCCCCGAGGGTACCGAGATGGTCATGCCTGGCGACAATGTGAAGCTCGGCGTCAAGCTGATCGCTCCGATCGCCATGGACCAGGGTCTGCGCTTCGCGATCCGCGAAGGCGGCCGGACCGTCGGCGCAGGGGTTGTCGGCACGATCTCGAAGTAATATAGGACCGCAGCGGCGCGAATCGCCTGATTCGCGTCGCTGAGTTTTTTACCGCCCCGGATCGCCTTTCTCCGGCTCGATAGAGCTAGAAGGGCAAGAAACGGGGCGGATATTTTTTGGTTGGCGCATTTTCATAAATCATCGGCTGCTCCGGCTGATTTTTGAAAATGCTCCGGGTTTTTGGCTCTTTCGCATCGGTACAGGAACAATGGACAGCAACATCCGCATTCGCCTCAAGGCGTTCGATCATCGCGTGCTCGATCAGGCGACCGGCGACATCGCCGACACCGCCCGCCGCACCGGCGCCCTCATTCGCGGTCCGATTCCCCTTCCGACGCGCATCGAAAAGTTCACGGTCAACCGTGGCCCGCACATCGACAAGAAGTCGCGCGAGCAGTTCGAAGTCCGCACCTACAAGCGCATGCTTGACATTGTGCAGCCGACGCCCCAGACGGTCGACGCGCTGATGAAGCTGGATCTGGCTGCCGGCGTGAACGTCGAAATCAAGCTGGCGTAAGCTGGCAAGTCCCTGCTCTCGATTATGAGGGCAGGGTATCGGGCATTCCGGCTTGCCGGAAGCTCAAAGGACACAAGGGATACCGCACGGCCCCTCCGGTGAACCGGAATGGCTCGTGGTCCTGGTCCCCCGTCGCCTTCCCCGAGCAGGGGTCGGCATCCAACCCGGACGGGGTGATCATGCTATTGGGTTGGGCCGCGAGGGAGAGATCCTGAGCGGTTTTTTCGTTGGATACGCCCGCTGCTAAGGCGGGCCTCTATGGGAGTAATCAGTGATGCGCACAGGCGTGATCGCTAAGAAGGTCGGGATGACCCGTCTGTTCCAGGAGGACGGACGTCATATTCCGGTTACGGTTCTGGCCCTTGAGGGCAACCAGGTCGTGGCCCGCAAGGAAGTCGATCGCGACGGTTATGTCGCGGTTCAGCTCGGCGCGGGCGTCGCGAAGGTCAAGAATGTCGCCAAGCCGCAGCGCGGCCACTTCGCCAAGGCGGAAGTGGAGCCCAAGGCGCGCTTGGTCGAATTCCGTGTCGCCGAGGACGCGCTCCTCGATGTCGGCGCCGAGATCGCGGCCGATCATTTCATTGCCGGCCAGCTGGTCGACGTCGCCGGTCACACCCAGGGTAAGGGTTTCGCCGGCGCCATGAAGCGCTGGGGCTTCGGCGGTATGCGCGCTACCCACGGCGTGTCGATCAGCCACCGTGCCCATGGTTCGACCGGTAACCGTCAGGATCCGGGTCGCGTCTTCAAGAACAAGAAGATGGCGGGCCACATGGGTGACCGCGAGCGCACGCAGCAGAACCTCGAAATCGTCCGCACCGACGTCGAGCGCGGCCTGCTGTTCGTCAAGGGTTCGGTTCCGGGCGCCAAGGGCACCTGGCTGACCGTCAGCGACGCCGTCAAGGTGAAGCGCCCTGCCGATGCGCCTTATCCGGCGAGCCTCAAGGCTGCCGCCAACAGCAACAACGCTCCGGCTGAGACGCCCGCTGAAGCAGCGGCCGCTCCCGAAGCGACCGAAGGCCAGGAGGGCTAATCATGAAGGTCAATGTACAGACCCTCGACGCGCAGGCTGCCGGTGATCTGGAGCTCAACGATGCCGTGTTCGGCATCGAGCCCCGCACCGACATTCTGCACCGCGTCGTCCTCTGGCAGCTCGAAAAGCGTCGTGCGCCAGCTCGCGCCACTCGCGAGCGTTCGGATGTCGCCCGCACCGGCAAGAAGTTCGGTCGCCAGAAGGGCGGCGGCACGGCCCGTCACGGCGATCGCAAGGCGCCCGTGTTCATCGGCGGTGGTAAGGCGCACGGTGCCCGTGCCCGCACCTTCGGCCACGACCTCAACAAGAAGGTTCGTGCGCTCGGCCTGAAAATGGCCCTGTCGACGAAGGCGAAGAACGGCTCGCTGATCGTTCTCGACAATCTCGACGTGGCGGAAGGCAAGACCAAGGCTCTGGTCGCGCACCTCGCCAAGCTGAACCTCAACAAGGCGCTGTTCATCGACGGCGACGCGGTGAACGTCAGCTTCGCGAAGGCTTCGGCGAACATCGTCGGCGTGGACCTGCTGCCGGCCGTCGGCGCCAATGTCTACGACATCCTTAGGGCGGATTCGCTGGTGCTGACGCGCGCCGCGGTCGAAAAGCTGGAGGCACGTTTCAATGGCTAAGAAAGAAGCCACGAAGGTCGACAACCGTCATTATGACGTCGTCGTCGCCCCGGTCATCACCGAGAAGTCGACCCTTCTCTCCGAAAACAACGCCGTGGTCTTCAAGGTCGCCAATGACGCGACCAAGCCGGAGATCAAGGCCGCCGTCGAAGCGCTCTGGGGCGTGACCGTCAAGAGCGTCAACACGCTGGTCGCCAAGGGCAAGACGAAGAAGTGGAAGGGCAAGCCCTACACCCGTTCGGATGTGAAGAAGGCGATCGTTCGTCTGGCTGACGGCCAGTCGATCGACATCACCGAAGGAGTGCGCTGACCATGGCGCTTAAGAGCTACAACCCGACGAGCCCGGCCCAGCGCGGCCTGATCCTCGTCGACCGCAGCGGCCTGCACAAGGGTAAGCCCGTCAAGGCGCTGACCGAAGGCAAGCGCAAGACCGGCGGCCGCAACAACAAGGGTCATGTGACCTCGCGCGGCATCGCCGGCGGCCACAAGCAGCGTTACCGCATCATCGACTTCAAGCGTCGCCTCTGGGACGTGGAAGGCACGGTCGAGCGTCTGGAATATGACCCCAACCGCACCGCCTTCATCGCGCTGGTCAACTATCCCGACGGCACCCAGGCCTATATCCTGGCGCCGCAGCGTCTGGCGCCCGGTGACAAGGTCATCGCCGGCAAGAAGACCGACGTGAAGCCGGGCAATGCGATGGAACTGGGCCAGATGCCGGTCGGCACCATCATCCACAATATCGAGATGAAGCCCGGCAAGGGCGGTCAGCTCTGCCGTTCGGCCGGCACCTACGCCCAGCTGGTCGGTCGCGATCGTGGCATGGTGATGGTTCGCCTGTCCTCGGGCGAGCAGCGCTACATCCGTTCGGATTGCATGGGCACCGTCGGTGCCGTGTCGAACCCGGACAATGCCAACACCAACCTCGCCAAGGCCGGCCGCAACCGCTGGCTGGGCAAGCGCCCGCTGACGCGCGGTGTGGCGAAGAACCCGGTCGATCACCCGCATGGCGGTGGTGAAGGCCGGACCTCGGGCGGCCGTCATCCGGTCACGCCCTGGGGCAAGCCGACCAAGGGTGCGCGCACCCGCCACAACAAGGCGACGGACAAGTTCATCATCCGTAGCCGCCACGCGAAGAAGAAGAGGTAAGCGAGATGGCTCGTTCCGTCTGGAAAGGTCCGTTCGTGGACCTCAGCCTTCTGAAGAAGGCGGAAGTGGCGCAGGACGCCGGTGGCCGTTCGGGTCCGATCAAGACCTGGTCGCGCCGCTCCACCATCCTGCCGCAGTTCGTCGGCCTGACGTTCAACGTCTATAACGGCCGCAAGCATGTGCCGGTTTCGGTGAACGAGGACATGGTGGGTCACAAGCTGGGCGAATTCGCCCCGACCCGCTACTTCCCCGGCCACGCTGCCGACAAGAAGGGCAAGCGCTAATGAGCAAGGAAAAGGCTCCCCGTCGCGTCGCCGAGAATGAGGCGCTGGCCGTTGGCACGCAGATCCGCGGTTCGGCCCAGAAGCTGAACCTGGTCGCCACGCTCATCCGCGGCCGGAAGGTCGAGGATGCGTTGAACATCCTCGCCTTCTCGAAGAAGGCGATGGCGGTCGACGTGCGCAAGGTGCTGGCTTCGGCCATCGCCAACGCGGAAAACAACCACAATCTGGACGTCGACAGCCTGGTCGTCGCGGAAGCATCGGTGGGCAAGAGCTTCACCATGAAGCGCTTCCACGCTCGCGGCCGCGGCAAGTCGACCCGGATCCTGAAGCCCTTCAGCCGCGTGCGCATCGTCGTTCGCGAAGCAGCTGAAGAAGCGGAGGCGTAAGAGACATGGGTCACAAGAGCAATCCGATCGGTCTGCGCCTGCAGATCAACCGTACCTGGGACAGCCGCTGGTTCGCCGAAGGCGCCGACTATGGCCGCCTGCTGCTGGAGGATCTGAAGATCCGCCAGTACATCATGAAGAACCTGCCGCAGGCTGCGATCTCCAAGGTCGTGATCGAGCGTCCCGCCAAGCTGTGCCGCGTATCGATCTACGCTGCCCGTCCCGGTGTCATCATCGGCAAGAAGGGCGCGGACATCGAAAAGCTGCGCAAGAAGCTGGGCAGCCTGACCTCTTCGGACGTCAGCCTGAACATCGTCGAGATCCGCAAGCCGGAAATCGACTCCAAGCTTGTTGCGCAGGGCATTGCCGACCAGCTGGAGCGCCGCGTGGCGTTCCGCCGTGCGATGAAGCGCGCGGTGCAGTCGGCCCTGCGCCTGGGCGCTGAAGGCATCAAGATCACCTGCGGCGGCCGTCTGGGCGGCGCGGAGATCGCCCGCGTCGAATGGTATCGCGAAGGCCGCGTTCCGCTGCACACGCTGCGCGCGAACGTCGACTATGCCGAAGCCGAAGCGCACACCGCTTATGGCGTCTGCGGCATCAAGGTCTGGATCTTCAAGGGCGAAATCCTTGGTCACGATCCGATGGCTACCGACCGGCTGATGCTGGAGGCTCAGACCTCCGGCGTGCGCCCGGCGCGCTGAAGATAAGAAGGTAATAGCGTCATGCTGCAACCGAAAAAAATGAAGTTCCGCAAGACCTTCAAGGGCCGGATCAAGGGCGACGCCAAGGGCGGTTCGGCTCTGAACTTCGGCGCCTATGGTCTGAAGGCCCTGGAACCCGAGCGCGTCACGGCCCGCCAGATCGAGGCGGCCCGCCGCGCGATCCAGCGTCACCTTCGCCGTCAGGGCCGTCTGTGGATCCGCGTGTTCCCCGACGTTCCGGTGTCGAAGAAGCCTGCCGAAGTCCGTCAGGGCAAGGGCAAGGGTTCGGTCGAATATTGGGCGGCCCGCGTCAAGCCCGGCCGCATCCTGTTCGAACTGGACGGCGTTCCCGGCCCGCTCGCAGCAGAGGCCTTCTCGCGCGCCGCGATGAAGCTGCCCATCAAGACCAAGGTCGTTGCCCGCCTCGGCGACACCTCGCACCTGGAGGGCTAAGCCGTGGCGAACGTTGCCGACCTCAAGACCAAGACGGACGACGAACTGTCGACCGAACTCAACAACCTGAAGCGCGAGCAGTTCAACCTGCGTTTCCAGGCGGCCACCAACCAGCTGGAAAAGCCCAGCCGGGTGCGTGAAGTCCGCCGGTCGATCGCGCAGATCAAGACCCTGCAGACCGAGCGTTCGCGCTCGGCCGCGAAGTAAAGGAAACACACGATGCCCAAGCGCGTGCTGACGGGAACGGTGGTTTCCGACAAGACCGACAAGACGGTGGTGGTTCGTGTAGAGCGCAAGGTTAAGCATGCGCTCTATGGCAAGATCATTCGCCGCTCGAAGAAATATCATGCCCATGACGAGGGCAATGTCTACAAGGAAGGCGAAACGGTCCGCATCGAGGAGACCGCTCCGATTTCCAAGCTCAAGACCTGGAAGGTCATCGAGCGCGTGGACACCCACAAGTCGCCGGAGACGGCGGCCTGAGGGAGGCTCGCTGGGCCTTTGAATAAAAGTGTCGCGCGGGGCTGGCCTTTTCCGCCTGGAAAGGGTACAGGCCCGCGCTTCGCGTAGAGTCAGATGGCTCCTCCAGGGCGAGTCAGATGAGTCGCCCAAAGGCTCTAGGCAGTGAAATTCGGAACCGCCGGGAATTGTCCCGGTAGGCCAAATAAGAAGGAACCGGATCCATGATCCAGATGCAATCCAATCTTGACGTCGCTGACAACAGCGGCGCCAAGCGCGTCCAGTGCATCAAGGTGCTGGGCGGATCGAAGCGTCGCTTCGCGAGCGTGGGCGACATCATCGTCGTCTCGATCAAGGAAGCTGCGCCTCGTGGCAAGGTGAAGAAGGGTGACGTGCATCGCGCCGTCATCGTGCGCACCGCCAAGGACGTGCGTCGCGCTGACGGCAGCGTGATTCGCTTCGACGGCAATGCCGCTGTGCTCATCAACAAGAACGAGGAGCCGATCGGCACCCGTATCTTTGGCCCGGTCGTTCGCGAACTGCGCGCCAAGAAGCACATGAAGATCATCTCGCTCGCCCCCGAGGTGCTGTAATGAGCGCTGCCAAGATCAAGAAGGGCGACAAGGTCGTCATCCTGGCCGGCAAGGACAAGGGCCGCACCGGCGCGGTGCTGCAGGTGATGCCGAAGGAGGACCGCGTCCTCGTCGAGGGCATCAATGTGCATGCGCGTCACCGCAAGCCCGACCAGGCGAACCCGCAGGGCGGCATCGAGCGCAAGCCCGCGCCGCTCCATATTTCGAACGTCGCTGTCGCCGACAAGGATGGCAAGCCGACCCGCGTCCGTTTCGAGGATCGCGACGGCAAGAAGGTCCGCGTCGCCGTCAAGTCCGGTGAGGTGCTGTAATGAGCGACAAGTACATCCCCCGTTCGAAGGCGCTCTATGACGCCGAGATCGCCAAGGCGATGACCGAGAAGTTCGGTTACAAGAACGTCATGGAAGTGCCGAAGATCGAGAAGATCACGCTCAACATGGGCGTTGGCGAAGCCACCCAGGACAAGAAGAAGGTGACTTCGGCGGCCGAGGAAATGGAACTGATCGCCGGCCAGAAGCCGGTCATCACCAAGGCCCGCAAGTCGATCGCGCAGTTCAAGCTGCGTGAAGGCATGCCGATCGGCGCCAAGGTCACGCTGCGCCGCGAGCGCATGTACGAGTTCCTTGATCGCCTGATCAACGTTGCTCTGCCCCGCGTGCGCGACTTCCGTGGTCTCAACCCGAAGAGCTTCGACGGCCGTGGCAACTATGCCTTCGGCATCAAGGAGCAGATCATCTTCCCCGAGATCAACTATGACCGCATCGACAAGGTGCGCGGCATGGACATCATCGTGACCACCACGGCGAAGACGGACGATGAAGCGCGCGAACTGCTGCGTCTCTTCGGCTTTCCCTTCCCGATCGAAGAGAAGCAGGCGGCCTGACAGGGCCCCGCTTCTCTTTCCAAAGACACCCAAGGAAAGAGAACTTAAGTCATGGCGAAACTGAGTTCGATCAACAAGAATGAGCGCCGCAAGAAGCTGGTGAAGAAATATGCCGGCCGCTATGCGAAGCTCAAGGCGATCGCGAATGATACCGCGGCCGATGACAGCGATCGCCTGATCGCGCGTCTGAAGATGGCGGAGATCCCCCGCAACGGCAACCCGACCCGCGTTCGGAACCGCTGCGAACTGACGGGGCGTCCCCGCGCTTATTACCGCAAATTCCGCCTCTGCCGCGTGCAGCTGCGTGATCTGGCCAACAAGGGCCTGATCCCCGGCGTCACCAAGTCGAGCTGGTAAGGATCATTTGAGATGGCATTGACCGATCCCCTGGGTGATATGCTCACCCGCATCCGCAACGGGCAGCAGGCGAAGAAGGACAGCGTCGTGTCCCCCGCTTCGAAGCTTCGCGCCCGCGTGCTCGACGTGCTGCAGCGCGAAGGCTATATCCGCGGCTATTCCGAGGAACTGCTCGGCAAGCATGCGGGCCTTCGCATTGAGCTCAAATATTTCGAGGGCCAGCCGGCGATCAAGCATGTCGCCCGCGTCTCGAAGCCTGGCCGCCGCGTCTATTCGGGTTCCAAGGAACTGCCCGTCGTGCGCAACGGCCTTGGCATCACCATTGTCTCGACGCCCAAGGGCGTTCTGTCCGACGCCGAGGCGCGCGAGCAGAATGTCGGCGGCGAAGTGCTGGCGGAGGTGTTCTGATGAGCCGTACTGGTAAGAAGCCGGTCGCTGTCCCCGCGGGCGTGACCGCCGCCATCGCCGACGGTCAGCTGTCGGTGAAGGGCCCCAAGGGTACCCTCGCCATGCCGCTGGCCGACGAAGTGACCTACAGCATCGAAGACGGCACGATCGCCGTGAAGCCTGCCAATGACAGCAAGCGCGCCCGCGCTTTCTGGGGCATGCAGCGCACGCTGGTCGCCAACCTGATCACTGGCGTGACCGAGGGTTACACCAAGAAGCTGCTGATCACCGGTGTCGGCTACCGCGCCAACTCGCAGGGCAAGACCCTGAAGCTGCAGCTCGGCTATTCGCATGACGTCGATTTCGAGATCCCCGAAGGGATCGAGATCAAGACCCCGGATAACACCACGGTCGAGATCAGCGGCATCGACAAGCAGAAGGTGGGTCAGGTTGCCGCCGAGATCCGCCGCTGGCGCAAGCCCGAACCCTATAAGGGCAAGGGTATCAAATACGCCGGCGAGTTCATCTTCCGCAAGGAAGGGAAGAAGAAGTAAGATGGCAAAGCTTTCCCTCTTCGCGCGGCGTCGTCGTCGCGTTCGCACCGCGCTCAAGGCTGTTTCGGGCACCCGTCCGCGCCTCAGCGTCCACCGTTCGGGCCGTCACATCTACGCCCAGGTCATTGACGATGCGCAGGGCAAGACCCTGGCCGCCGCGTCGACCCTGGACAAGGACGTGCGCAGCAAGACCGGCGCCACTGCCGATGCCGCTGCGGATGTCGGCAAGCGCGTTGCCGCTGCGGCAACCGCTGCCGGCGTCACCCAGGTCGTGTTCGACCGCGGTGGTTTCCTGTTCCATGGCCGCGTCAAGGCGCTGGCCGATGCGGCCCGTGAAGCCGGGCTGGAGTTCTGATCATGGCTGACGAAAACGATATCCAGGCACAGGCGGGCGCTCCCGCTGCTGTCGAGGGCGGCGAGCAGACCGAAGGCCGTCGCGGCCGGGGTCGTGGCGGCGACCGCAACCGCGGCGAGCGTGGCGGCCGCGGCCGTCGCGACGACCGTCGCGGCAACCGTGACGAGGAACAGGGTGAAGAGCTGATCGAGAAGCTGGTTCACATCAACCGCGTCTCGAAGACCGTCAAGGGCGGCAAGCGCTTCGGCTTCGCAGCTCTCGTCGTTGTCGGCGATGGCAAGGGCCGTGCGGGCTTCGGCCATGGCAAGGCGCGCGAAGTGCCGGAGGCCATCAGCAAGGCGACCGCTTCGGCCAAGAAGGCGATGGTTCGCGTTCCGCTGAAGGAAGGCCGCACCCTGCACCATGATGGCCTCGGCCACTTCGGCGCGGGCAAGGTGACGGTTCGCTCGGCTCCGGCCGGTACGGGCATCATCGCCGGCGGTCCGATGCGCGCCGTGTTCGAAAGCCTCGGCGTCGCTGACGTCGTGACCAAGTCGAACGGCACGTCGAACCCCTACAACATGATCCGGGCGACGTTCGCGGCGCTGGGTGAGCAGGTCAGCCCCAAGGCGGTGGCGCAGCGTCGCGGCAAGAAGGTCGCCGACCTGCTTCGTCGCGGCGGCGCCTCGGCCGAAGTCGCCCAGGCCGACGCCGAAGCGATTGCGGAGTAAGACAGCATGGCGAAAATCAAGATCAAGCAGATCGGTTCGCCGATCCGCCGCCCGGAAGCCCAGAAGAAGATTCTGGTCGGCCTGGGCCTTGGCAAGATGCACCGCGTGGTGGAGCTGGAAGACACGGCGGAAGTCCGCGGTGCCATCGCGAAGCTGCCCCATATGGTGGCGGTGGTCGAAGGCTGAGTCCTTTCGATCATGACGAATGAAGCGGGAGAGGGGGAAACCCCTCTTTCGTTTTTTGAGAAAGGGCGCTAATGGCGCGTCCTCTTTGGTGGCTCCCGACTGGGAGCAGCGCGACAAAAGCGAAAGCGAGTGCACGAAATGACGAAGCTCAACGAACTCAATGACAATGCCGGTGCCCGCAAGGGCCGGATGCGCGTCGGCCGTGGTATCGGCTCGGGCAAGGGCAAGACCGCCGGTCGCGGCCAGAAGGGTGCGAAGGCGCGTTCGGGTGTCAGCATCAACGGCTTCGAGGGCGGCCAGATGCCGCTCCACATGCGGCTGCCGAAGCGCGGCTTCAACAACATCTTCGCCAAGGATTACGCGATCGTGAACCTGGGCGCGGTGCAGAAGGCGATCGACGCTGGCAAGCTGGACGCCAACGCCACCATCGATCACGCGGCGCTGAAGGCTGCCGCCCTTGCCCGCGGCGGCAAGGATGGCGTGCGCCTGCTGGGCAAGGGCGAACTCACCGCCAAGGTCAATCTGCTCGTCGCCGGCGCGTCGAAGGGCGCTGTCGAAGCCGTCGAGAAAGCTGGCGGCAAGGTCGAAGTGATCGCCGTCGTTCCGGCTGCTGAAAAGGCCGCTGCCAAGAAGGGCAGCGCCAAGGCTGCGAAGAAGGCGTGAATTAGGCCGTAAGGCTTGCAAGCATGGCCCCGCTGCCCGATATGGGTGAGCGGGGCCATGTGTTTTGAGGACTCCAGAACCCGCGCCGTCCATATCGAGTTGAGGCTGGGCCTGGCGACGGGCGCAAAGGCCATTTGGAATGGACGGAGTGCAATTCCCGGTTCGACAGTGCCTCATCACCCCGCTAAGGGGTTAGCGATTCCGCTCCGGGTTTTCCAATCCGGCAAGATGTTTTGAAGGGCAGCCAAGATGGCATCGAGAGCCGACCAGCTCGCATCCAATCTCAGCCTGGCGAAGTTCAGCCAGGCGACCGACCTCAAGAAGCGCCTGTGGTTCACGCTGGGCGCGCTGATCGTCTTCCGCTTCCTGAGCTTCGTGCCGTTGCCGGGCGTCGATCCGACCGCCTTGTCGCAGCTTTACAAGCAGACCAATGGCGGCATTCTCGACATCTTCAACACCTTCTCGGGCGGTTCGCTCTCGCGCATGAGCCTGATCGCGCTCGGCGTGATGCCGTACATCACCGCTTCGATCGTGGTGCAGCTTGCCGCCTCCCTCTCGCCGCAGCTTGCAGCGATCAAGAAGGAAGGCGAGAGCGGCCGCAAGAAGCTGAACCAATATACCCGTTACGGCACGGTCGGCCTGACCGCCGTGCAGGGCTATTTCATCGCCGTCGGCCTGGAAAGCTTCGGCGCCCAGTCGGGTGTGCAGGCCGTGGTCGATCCGGGCTATCTGTTCCGCGTCGCGGCTGTGATCTCGCTGATCGGCGGCACCATGTTCCTGATGTGGCTGGGCGAGCAGATCACCTCCCGCGGGATCGGCAATGGCGTGTCGCTCATCATCATGGCGGGCATCGTCGCACAATTGCCGGTGACGCTCAGCAATCTGTTCAAGTCGAGCAGCACGGGTGCGATCTCGGGCCTTGTCATCTTCCTGGTGATCGTGCTGGGCTTTGGCCTCATCGCCTTCATCTGCTTCATGGAACGGGCGCAGCGCCGGGTGCTGATCCAATATCCCAAGCGCCAGACGCGGCAGGGCCTGATGCAGGCCGACCGCAGCCATCTGCCGCTGAAGGTCAATACCGCAGGCGTGATCCCGCCGATCTTCGCCAGTTCGCTGCTGCTGATGCCGCTCACCATCTCGCAGTTCGCCGGGCGGACCGTCGCGGGCGAGAGCAAGCTTGGCGATTTCGTGCTGACGCTGAACCAGTATCTGTCGCACGGCAGTCCGGTCTATATGGGGCTTTACGGCCTCGGCATCGTCTTCTTCTGCTTCTTCTACACCGCCGTGGTGTTCAACCCGGAGGAAACGGCCGACAATCTGAAGCGCAACGGCGGCTTCATTCCCGGCATCCGTCCGGGCAAGAACACCGAAAATTATCTCGACTATGTGCTCACCCGCATCACGGTGATCGGCGCGGCCTATCTGGCGTTCATCTGCCTGGTCCCGGAATTCGTGATCGCGCGGGCGGGCATTCCCTTCTACCTTGGTGGGACTAGCCTGTTGATCGTTGTCAATGTTACGGTCGATACCGTGACCCAGATCCAGAGCCACCTGCTCGCCCATCAATATGGGGATCTGATCAAGAAGGCGAAGTTGAAGGGACGTCTGCGCTAGGCGGCGCGGAACGGAAAAAAGCGCGAAGAACAGGGGAGAATGCGCGACATGAATATCATTCTGCTCGGCCCGCCGGGCGCCGGCAAGGGAACGCAGGCGACGCGTCTGGTGGACAGCCGGGGCATGGTGCAACTGTCGACGGGCGACATGCTGCGCGCGGCGGTGAAGGCGGGAACGCCCGTCGGGCTCAAGGCCAAGGCGGTGATGGAGGCCGGCGAACTGGTGTCGGACGAGATCGTGTCGGGCATCATCGGGGAGGCGCTGGATGCCCTGGCGCCTGAAACCGGCGTGATCTTCGACGGTTATCCGCGGACCGAGGCGCAGGCGCATTCGCTGGACGGCATATTGGCCGACCGCAACCGGACGCTTGATCATGTGATCGAGCTGGAAGTGGATGAGGATGCCCTGGTGGAGCGCATCACCGGCCGCTTCACCTGCGCGACCTGCGGCGAGGGCTATCATGACAGCTTCAAGCAGCCGAAGGTCGAGGGCGAGTGCGACAAATGCCACGGGCATGAGTTCAAGCGCCGCCCGGACGACAATGAGGAAACCGTCCGCACGCGCATGGCCGAATATCGGGCCAAGACCGCGCCGATCCTGCCGATCTACGAAGCGCGGGGCATTGTTTCCCGTGTCGACGGCATGGCCGACATGGACGAGGTGACGGTCGCGATTGCCGCCATATTGGACGGCAAGAGCGCCTGAACTTCATTTTTCACGCTCGATCATCGCATCTGCCCCCTCGGCAAATGCGGCAATCGGAACTGGAGCGGGTTTCGATCTGATTGAATCAGATCGCCGCTCTGGATTCCTTGTTTGTCGCGATTTCTTAGCCAGCGATCGGTTCCCATCACTTGGAAATCGCTCTAGGCTCGTCCTCCTGATCAGGGAGGGGGACCGCGATGGGAAAGCATCGGATCGGAATATGGGCGGGTATGGCGATGGCCGTGCCCGCCCATTCTGCTGTCACGGGCAGCAACGAACAGGGCTTCGCCGTCGAAAACAGCGTCGATGTTTCGGCTGATGCGGCCACAGTCTACCAGCTCCTGGCTCAACCTGCCCGTTGGTGGAACGGGCAGCACAGCTATAGCGGCGACGCCGCCAATCTCTCCCTTGATCCCGTGGCCGGCGGTTGCTTTTGCGAAAAAGTGCCGGGAAAGCCCGGCCAGCCCGGCAGCGTCGAACATGCGCGCGTGATCCATGCAGCGCCGGACCGCCTGCTGCGCCTCTCCGGGGCGCTGGGGCCATTGCAGGCCGAGGCGGTGACCGGGACGCTGACCTTTGACATCGTACCGAACGGCAAGGGCGTCCAGGTCAGGATGAGCTATGCCGTTGGCGGCTATCTCCGCACGGGCGCGGCGGGCATGGCGCCTGTCGTCGACCGGGTACTGGCCGAGCAGTTGCAAGGGCTGAAACGCGCCGCCGAATCAGGACAACCCTGAAGATGCTTCCCCATTGATGGTCCCGGCTGCGCTCCTCCCAAAACGGTACAGGTGCTGAGTTCCGGCAATGCCATCGGCCCCTATGTTAACCACGATATTAACGGAATGATTGCCGTAATGTTGCTATGTCCGCCGCATGACGGGGTCGCGTCCTTCCAATCGCCGCCTGACGGAACTGGACGCCTTGCGGGGGTTGGGTGCGTTGTGCGTGCTCATCTTCCATTATTCGACGCGATTTCACGAACTGTTCCCGCAGGCGGCCCATGTGCCCTTCAGCTTCCTGGGCGGCAATTACCGGGTGCTGCTGTTCTTCGCCATTTCCGGCTTCGCGATATTCTTCACGCTTGATCGCATCCACACGGTCGCCGATTTCCTGGTCAACCGTTTCGCCCGGCTCTATCCCGCCTATCTCGTTGCGATGCTGCTGACCCTGGGCATCGAATCCCTGGCACGGGTTTCGCAACTACTGGTCGGACCGGGTGCCGTCCTCGCCAATTTCACCATGTTGCAGGGCTTCGCCTTCCTGCCGGAGGTGGACGGCGCCTATTGGACGCTGACGGTCGAGATCGCCTTTTACGCCTGCATGGTGTCGATCTGGAAATGCAAGGGCCTCAAGCGGCTGGAGCCCATGCTGATCGGCTGGCTGATCCTGCGCTGGCTCTACGCGCTCTGGCCAGGCATGCCGGAACGGATCGTGATGCTGCTGGTGCTGCGTTACGTGCCCTTCTTCATCATCGGCATGCTGTCCTATCGCGTATGGGCAGGGCAGCGGAGCTGGCGCCAGCAGGCACCCTATGCGGCGCTTGCGCTGCTCTCGATCGCGACGGTCGACAGTCCGGACATCCTGTTGGCGGGCGTCCTGTTGCTGGCGGCGTTCGCCACGCTGATCGCGGGGGGGCTGCGTTTCCTCCGGCTTCGTCCGCTCGTCTGGCTGGGGGGGATCAGCTATTCCTTCTACCTCATCCACCAGCATGTCGGCTTCGTCGTGATGCTGAAGATGGCGCAGGCGGGATATGGTCCCTGGACAGCTTTTGCGACGGCCTTTGCCGTGGCCCTGACCCTGGGGACGCTGATCAACCGGTTGGTGGAGCGGCCCGCCGGGGAAGCGATCATAGGCTGGTGGCGGGGGCATCGGGAAAGGGCTGTGCCCGTCGAAGGCACGCCGAGCCAGGCCTGAGCGACGCGGCTGCGCGGCCGAAGCCGATTTCACGCGCTGGACCGGCCTCCCCATGCTCGCCATTCACAACCAATTCAAGCAGCCCGCGTTATGCATGGCATGGATGCAGGACGAAGGAGAAAGGCAATGGCCTGGACCGGACGAAGGTTGCTTGCCGCGATCGGCCTTGCCGGCTCGCTGGCCCTTGGCGGTTGCGCTTATGACGACGGCTATTATGGCGGCGTGAGCGTGGGCAGCGGCTATTATGGCGGCGGCTATTATGATGATTATTGGGGCCCCGGCTATTATCGTCCAGGATATTATGGCGGCTGGTATGACGGCTACTACTATCCCGGAAGCGGCTATTATGTGTACAATCGCAGCGGCCATCGCCAGCGTTGGAATGACGGTCAGCGCCGCTATTGGGAAGGACGCAGGGATGCGCGCCGCGACGGGGGTTCGCGCGGCGACTGGAACAGTGGCGTGCCGCGACAGAGCTGGCGGGAGCGTTCCGGCGGCGACGGCAATCGATGGAATGGCGGCTGGAGGAATGCCCCGCAGGGCAATCCCGCTGCGGGCGCGCAGGCGACAGGAAGGGGATCAGGCGATATGACGACATCACGGGCTGACCGCAATTGGGGCGCGCCGCGCACGCGCGGGGACGGCGGCGCGCGATCCGGCGGCGGCGGCCGGTCCGGACGCGACGGCTGGCGGGGCCGGCGCAACTGATGCGGCTTGGGTCTACTGTGGTTCTCGGCCTGCTGCTGCTCGCGGCCTGTGATGGCCGGGAGGAGAGCGCAATCGACAATCTGGCCAATGGCGCCAATGCGACGCAGGTCGAAAACGGCGTCCGGGCGGAGGCGCAGGCGGTGCTGGAGCCGCTGAATCCTCCCGCGCCCGGCATGCCCGGCGGCCTGCCGGTCAACCCGCAGCCGGTGGTGGAGGAAGACTCCATCGATCCCAAGGGCGCGCAGGGCGCCGCCCAGGTGGTGCAGGGCTATTACGGCCTGCTGGAGGAAAAACGCTATAATGACGCGCAGGACCTGTGGAACGACAGCAGCGCCATGGGAGCGGAGGACGATGCGCGCTTTGCTGCCCGCTTTCGCGGGTTCAGCGAAATCCATGCCCAGGTGGGCGCGCCGGGCGTGATCGAAGGTGCGGCGGGATCGTTGTTCGTGACGGTGCCGGTGCAGGTCTATGGGCGTCTGGCCGCGAACGGCAAGCCCTGGTACCGGCTGCGGCAGGTCACCTTGCGGCGGGCCAATGACGTCCCCGGCACCAGCGAGGCGGATCGCCGCTGGCATATAGAGAGCGTCGGCCCCTATCAGCCACCGGCTGGAGAAGCGACGGAGACGGCGGGCAACGCCGCCTCCGCCACTGACGGGCCAAAATGATGCCGCAGGAAATGCCTTAGGAAATGGTCGCCTTCACGATCTTGCCCGGGGTCTTGGGCGGCTCACCCTTGGGCAGGGCGTCGACATGTTCCATGCCCGACGTGACTTCGCCCCAGACGGTGTACTGGCCGTCGAGGAAGGTGGCGTCGTCGAAGCAGATGAAGAACTGGCTGTTGGCGCTGTTCGGGTTCATCGCGCGGGCCATGGAGCAGACGCCCCGGACATGCGGCTCGCGGCTGAATTCGGCCTTGAGGTCGGGCAGCTTCGATCCGCCCATGCCGGTGCCCGTCGGGTCGCCGCCCTGCGCCATGAAGCCGGGGATGACGCGGTGGAAGACGACGCCGTCGTAGAAGCCGTCCTGGGTAAGCTGGGTGATGCGCTCGACATGGCCGGGCGCCAGGTCAGGGCGCAGCTTGATGACGACGTCGCCGCCGCTGTCGAGGGTAAGGGTCAGGGTGTCGTCGGCCATGAAAAATCCTCTTCCGGGGAAAATTGGGGAGATGGACCATATAGAGCGTTAGGGTCTAAACTCAATTACGGTGAGGTCGAGATGGAGACGAAAAAGCCCGCTGGGAGGGAGGGCGCGCCGCCAGATAGCGGGGCTATCCGGCAAGGGGCCGACCGCGCCAGCGGGCTTTTTCGTCCCACTCCTTCGGAGCAGGTTTGTCCGGGCGCTGTGGAGCGTCGAAGCGCTCGACCGGGCAAAGCGCCCGCTTCTCGCGCTTCTCCTCCCACAGCATCCCGGACAAGCCTGTCTCGATCCTCGCCGTAATTGAGTTTAGACCCTGAGACGGGGATGGAAGCCATTGCAATTATGACGGGCATGGGCAAAAGCAGCGAAATGCTACAGGAACCGGACAGTAGGGGACGCGATGAGCGAGCGAGCCGATTTGGCCGAACCCCGGCCGGACGATTTTGAGGACATTGCCGCCGGGCAGGTCGAATCCCGCCATGACGAGGATGATCGGCTGAAGGGCGAATTCGTCGATGCCGTTCTGGATGCGGTAGAGGCGGATGACCGGGAGCGCGCCCGCGAACTGGTGTCGCCGCTGCATCCGGCCGATATTGCCGACCTTCTCGAACTCACCCCGTCCGAACGGCGGGGCGAGGTGGCCGCGGCGCTGGGCGATCTGGTCGGCGCGGAGGTTCTGTCCGAACTCAACGACTATGTCCGCGACGACCTGCTCGACGCGCTGCTGCCCGAACAGGTGGCGGAGTTCGCCGCCGAACTGGACACCGACGACGCCGTCGCCATCATCGAGGATATGGAGGAAGCCGACCAGCAGGCTGTCCTCGACGCGCTTGATCCCGAAGATCGTGCCGCCATCGAAAGCGCGCTGTCCTATCCGGAGGAGTCCGCCGGCCGCCTGATGCAGCGCGATCTGGTCGCGGTGCCGGAACATATGACGGTCGGGCAGGTGATCGACTATCTGCGCGACAACCGCGACCTGACGACCGACTTCTGGGAAATCTTCGTGGTCGACGAAGCGCACAGGCCGATCGGTACCTGCCAGCTAAGCTGGGTGCTGACCTGCCCGCGCAGCGTCGCCATGGCGGACCTCATGAAGCGCGAACAGACGCTGATCCCGGTCGACATGGACCAGGAAGAGGTGGCGCTGCGCTTCCAGAAATATGCGCTGATTTCCGCGGCCGTGGTGGACGGCAGCGGTCGGCTGGTCGGCATGATAACGGTCGACGATATCGTCCACATCATCTCCGAGGAAGCGGGAGAAGACATTCTTCGCCTGTCGGGCGCGGGTGAGGGCGACATCAACCAGCCCATCCTGCAAACCGTGCGCACGCGCCTGCAATGGCTCGTGGTCAATCTGGGCACGGCCATATTGGCGGCCTCCGTGGTCGGGTTGTTCCAGGCGACCATCTCCAAATATGTCGTGCTGGCCGTGCTGATGCCGATCGTGTCGGGCATGGGCGGCAATGCGGGGACGCAGACCATGGCGGTCGCCGTGCGCGCGCTCGCCACCAACCAGCTCACCAGTTCCAACACCATGCGCCAGATCGTCCGCGAATTCCGCATCGCCAGCGCCAATGGCACCGCGCTCGGCATATTGATCGGCCTGTCGGTGGGATTGATCTACGGCAATCATGATCTGGGGATCGTTATCGGGCTGGCGATGCTGATCAACAATCTGGTGGCGGGGCTATCGGGCATATTGATCCCGGTCGCGCTGGACAGGGTGAATGTCGATCCCGCCGTTTCCTCCGCCGTGTTCGTGACGACGATGACGGACGTGATGGGCTTTTTCTCCTTCCTCGGCCTTGCCACGATATGGGGTTTGTAATCGGCCGGTCAGCGCCCATCTTCCTGCCATGCCGCTTCACCTGACCAAGATCGCCTTTCAGAGCGAAAGCCCTGCAACGCTCCGCGCCTGGCTGGAAAGCCATGCGGAGGAGGCAAGGCTGACGACGCGTTATCTGCCCAAGCGGGTCGAGGAGCTGGAGGGCGGTTCGCTCTTCTGGATTCATGGGCATCAGCTTGTCGGGCGCAGTCCGCTGCTGGGCTTTCAGGAAACCGGACAGGGCCGTTACTGGATCAGGCTGGAGCCACGGCTGATCCCGGTGCGCGCCGTGCCCAAGCGGGCGCATCAAGGCTGGCGCTATCTGGAGGAGAAGGACGCCCCGGCCGATCTGGGCGCAGGCGAGGCGAATGATCTGGATGCGATGCCGACGCGATTGCTGGGGGAGTTGTCGCGGCTCGGGTTGCTCTAAGGTCTCACTTCATCCCGTCCTGCCTTCGCGGGGGCGGGGTCTTTTTCAGGCAAGCGCCTTCACCTGCGCGCCGACCTCCCGCAATTCCGCAATGAAGCGCTTTCTCTCCTCGGCTTTGCGTGCCGCGTCCGGTACCCGCAGCAAATAGCTTGGATGAACCGTTATCCATCCCTGCGCGCCGCCCTCCAAAGCCAGGGGCGCGCCCCGGACCCGGCTGATGGTCACGGCCTTCCCCAGCAGAGCGCGCCCCGCCGTGGCGCCCAGGGCGACGATGATCCGTGGCCGGACCAGCTCCAGCTCCTGCGTCAGCCACCAGCGGCAAGCCTGGATTTCGGGCGTTTCCGGCGTCTGGTGGATGCGCCTCTTGCCCCGTCGCTCATGCTTGAAATGCTTGACGGCATTGGTGACGTAGGCACGCCTGCGGTCGATCCCCGCCTCCTCCAGCGCGTGGTCGAACAATCGCCCGGCCGGCCCGACAAAGGGATGTCCGGCCAGATCCTCCTGATCGCCCGGCTGTTCTCCGATGAACATCAGCGGGGCATCGACTGGTCCCTCCCCGAACACTGTCTGGGTCGTGTCGCGGTAGAGCGGGCAGCGGGTGCAACCCATCGCCTCCTCGCGCAGCGCGCTCCAGGCCGCGTCGGCATTTCCCTGCCGGGTGGAGGGTTTGGGCGGCGTTGCGATCATGGCTGCCTCCCGTGACTGGGCGCTTGCCACCAGTTCGGGAATGAGCGCGGCTTCCGGCAGGTTGCGCCAATATTTTCGGGGCATTTCGGACAGCATCGCCCCGACCTTGAGCCGTGCCGGATTGAAGATCGACGCATAATAGCCCTTCCAGATATCCTCGACGGGATCTTGCGCGGGCGCATCGTTGCGCGTGGCGCCTGGCCCTTCGGTCAACGTCTCGCCATCCCAATGGATGCTGATCTCCGGCGTCAGGATCGACCAGCGCATGGAGGCGAAGCGGCGCACGAAAAAACCCGCATTGGCGCGGACGATATGATGTTCCGGCTCGAACCAGGCGATGAAGCGCGCGCCGTCCGCATCGGCCAGTTCGCGGAAGCGGACGAAGGCGCGCATCTTGTGCATGTCGCGCCGGACCGCCTTGGCCAGCGCCTCCACCCGGCGGACTAGCGGGTCGGCGCGATCGTCCAGACTGGCGGGGCGCCCGCGCAATTGCACGAGCAGGGCGTAGAGCAGGGCGAAACGTTCCGGATCGCTGTGCAGGATTGCCGTTTCAGCCAGCTCGACAAAGGCGCGAGGGACGGAAAACATGGCGCCGTTAGTCGCTGGAGGGGGTTCGTCCGCCGCGAACAGATCTCCTTCATCGCCCGTTTGCCAGACAATGTCGGCCGGCTCCGTGCCGGCAAGGGCAAAGGCGCGCGCGGCCTGGCGCCAACCATCGAAATCATCCGGTCCGTTCAGCCGCGCCCGATGCATCGCCCCTTAGTCATTCGCCTCTGCGCGCTGCAATTCCGCCGGCTTGCGCTGGGCGAACCGGGCCGCCAGCTTCTGCTCCTCCTCGGCGGTCAGTTCCTTGGCGGCGTCGGGGAACATCTCCTCCTCTTCCTCTTCGATATGGTGGAGGTAGCGCTTCTTGAGCTGGGCGAAGACGTGGTTCCATTCTTCGCCGTTGAAGGACAGCTCTTCCAGCTCCTCCAGATAGTCGTCGATCTCCTTGTGCTCCGACACGCTGTGCTGCGCGTCCTCGCGCAGGTCGGGGCGCGCCAGCATGGTGGCGTAGAGCGTTTCCTCCTCCGCCGCCGCATGGGCGGTCACTTCCACCTTGAACTGTTCGAACAGCTTTTCCAGCCGATCGGGCTCGTCCTTCGCGTCAGCCATCTTGTCGAACAGCTGCCGGTGGGCGTCATGATCCTGCTTCAATCGGTCGAAAATGCTGCGGTCGGCCATGGGCATGCTCCTTCTCTTGTGGAAGGAACAACGACGGACCCGGCCTTTGGGTTCAGCCGAACAGCGCGCGAAAGATGATCGCGACAGGAATCCAGAGCAGGCCGCCGCCAATGCTGGCCGCCCAGAGCTGCACCAGATCGCGGCGGAAGCGAAGATCCAGGCCGTGCGCGGGCAGGCCACTGCGATCCAGCAGCTCCCAGCGCCGCTCCAGCCCCCGCGCGGCAACGGCAAAGCCGCCGATCGCCACGATGATGCCCAGATGCAGCAGCAGCGATCCGCCCATTTTGGCGACAATGAAAATCTGGAGCAGGCAGAAAATGACAAGCGCAGCGGCGAGATGGGAACTCATCCGCTGGGCATGGCCCGTGCGGCGCGTTATACCATCGTTCCACTTCGTCGCCAAAAATCCGGCCCTTTCCTTGCGTCGGGCAAGAAAAACATGAACCGCCTTTCCGATCAACGGCAAAATGAGCGCGACTCATTCAAAAAGCTCATATTGTGACGGCGGCGGCGCCACGTGCAGGGTGAGCCGATCGGCCAGTTGGACCGGCCGCCAGTCGGCCGCGATCAGGAAGGGCCGTAATTTGGCGATGCTCCGCGTCAGGCGGGCGACGTCGTCCAGCCGCAACCGGCGGTGGCGTCGGCTCGCGACGATCCGGTCCACCGCCTTCGCGCCCAGCCCCGGGACCCGCAGCAACGCGTCGCGCGGGGCATGGTTGACGTCGACCGGAAAGACCTCCCGATGGCGCAGCGCCCAGGCGAGCTTGGGATCGATGTCGAGCGGCAGGCAGCCGGTGGCGGGATCGGTCGCGCTTTCCAGATCCTGCGCCGAATAGCCGTAGAAGCGCATCATCCAGTCGGATTGGTAGAGCCGATGTTCGCGCATCAGCGGCGGACGCTTCAACGGCAGCACGCTGCTGGGCGAGGGGATGGGCGAGAAGGCACTGTAATAGACGCGGCGCAGCTTGTGCCGGCTGTAGAGCGAACTTGCCCGCTGGATGATGGCCCTGTCGTCCGCCTGGTCCGCGCCGACGATCATCTGGGTCGACTGGCCCGCCGGGGCGAAGCGCGGCGCATGGGTGTAGCGGCGGCTGGCGTCGGCGCCTTCCTCAATGGCGTCGCGCATCCCCGCCATGGCGCTTTCGATCTGCCCCTTGTCCTTCTCCGGCGCCAGCCTGCGCAGGCCCTGTTCGGTGGGCAGTTCGATATTGATCGACAGCCGGTCGGCATGGAGGCCCGCCTGACGGGCCAGTTCGGGGTCGGCGTCGGGGATGGTCTTGAGGTGGATATAGCCGCGGAAATCATGTTCTTCGCGCAGGCTGCGCGCGACCGCCACCAACTGCTCCATCGTATAATCGGACGAACGGATGATGCCGGAGGAGAGGAACAGGCCCTCTATATAGTTGCGGCGGTAGAAGCTCAGCGTCAGGTCGACCACCTCCCGCACGGTGAAGCGGGCGCGCCGCACATCGCTCGACCGGCGGTTGATGCAATAGTGACAGTCGAAGATGCAACTGTTGGTCAGCAGGATCTTGAGCAGCGAAATGCAGCGGCCGTCGGGCGCATAGGCATGGCAGATGCCCATGCCCTCGGTCGAACCGATGCCGCCCTTGCGTCCCGATGCGCTGTCCCGTTTCGCCGTCCCGGACGACGCGCAGGACGCATCATATTTGGCGGCGTCGGCAAGGATTTCCAGCTTTTGCCGGATGGAGAGGGCGGTCATGATTGTTCATCATATGTTCCCTATCCCCCACTGTCCATAATCTCGATCAGTCAGGCCGGTGGGGAGTCCGCATCCAGCACCTGGCGGACCTTCACCGCCAGCTGGTCTAGCGTGAAGGGCTTGGCGAGAAAGGAGACGCCGGGGTCGAGCATGCCGTTGTGGACGATGGCGTTGCGGGTATAGCCGGTCGTGTAGAGGATCTTGAGGCCGGGATGGCTCTCCCGCGCGCGATCGGCCAGGATGCGCCCGTTGATGCCGGGCATGACGACATCGGTGAACAGCATGTCGATGCGCGGCTGGATCGTCAGCATTTCCAGCGCCTGCTCCCCATCGGAAGCCTGGACGATAGTGTAGCCCAGCTCGCGCAGCGAATCGACCGACATGTGGCGGACGCGTTCCTCATCCTCCACGACCAGGATGATCTCTTCCCCTTTGGCGCGGGGCAGTTCGGCGGGCGTCACCGTCACGGTCCCGCCGACCGACTCCGGCCCATAATATCGCGGCAGGTAGATCTTGATGATCGTGCCCTCGCCGGGTTCGGAATAGATCTTCACATGGCCGCGCGACTGCTTGATGAAGCCGAACACCTGGCTGAGGCCGAGCCCGGTGCCCTTGCCGACCCCCTTGGTCGTGAAGAAGGGTTCGAAGGCGCGTTCCACCACCTCGGGCGGCATGCCGGTGCCGCTGTCGCTGACGGATACCATCACATATTGGCCGGCGGTGACGTCGCTGTGGGTCGCGGCATAGGCATCGTCGAGATGCGCGTTGGCCGACTCTATCGTCAGCCTGCCGCCCATGGGCATGGCATCGCGCGAATTGACGCAAAGGTTGATGATGGCTGCTTCGAGCTGGCTGGCGTCGATGCTGGCGCGCCACAGCCCGCCGGCCAGCACTGTTTCCACCCGAATGGCTTCGCCGATGGTCCTGCGCAGCAGCTCCGACATGCCGCCGACCAGCTTGTTCACGTCGATCGGCTGCGGATCCAGCGGCTGCTGGCGGGAGAAGGCGAGCAGGCGCGCGGTGAGCTGGGCGGCGCGCTGGGCGCCCTCTGCCGCATTGTCGATGCCTTTGATGATCCGGGGGTCCGAATCCGGCGTCAGCCGCCGCCTTGCGATGTCGAGAGAGCCGATGACGATGGCGAGCATATTGTTGAAGTCATGGGCGATGCCGCCGGTCAGTTGCCCGATCGATTCCATCTTCTGGATCTGGCGCAACTGCCCTTCGGCCGCCTCGCGATCCTGCGCCTCTTCGATCAGGCGCTGGTTGATGTGAGCGAGCGCCTGCTGGCTTTCGGTCGCTTCGGCCACGCGGCGATAGGCGGTGCGCAGCGCCAGCGCTCCCAACAGGGTGATCAGCACGGCGGATAGCGCGAGCCCGACTGAAACCATCGTGCTCAGCCGATTGTCGTTGGCGGTCCGGCTCTTCAGCAATTGCGCCTCACGCGCCCGCATCGTCGCGACCAATGCGCGGATGCGGGTCATCGTTATCATCCCCGCATCGTAATCGTCCGCCTCGAACACCTCTCCACGCTGTCGCCGCTCTATGCCCGCCCGCATCAGGAACAGGCGGTCGTCGAGCAGTTCCTCCAGTTCCTCCAGCGATCGGGCCTGCAGCCTATTGTCGCGCATCTCCACGCGCAGCGTGGCCAGTTCCTGCCGCCATTCACGGCGAAAACTCTCATAGGGACCAAGGAAGGACTTCTTGCGCGTCAGCATGAAACCGCGCTGCGCGCTTTCCGCTTCCTGCGCGTGAAGCAGCAGGGTCGAGAGCTGGTTCTCGATCCGCAATGTATGCTGGACCCAGATATTGACCCGCTGCTGCACCGCGTAGATCCAATAGGTGCTGCCTACCGCAAGCGCGCCGACAAGGAGGGCAAGCAGCAGCAGGAAGATCGATCGTTCAGGGCGGATTGCGGGCATGGCGGCGGAAGATGCGGAAAAAAGGCGAGGGGGGCAAGCCGGGAAAGGATATCCAGCCAAAAGGATTATGGCAGGGAAATCGACGCTTTAGCACCTGTGGAAAGTGCCGCGAGCGCGCCGATCCCCGGCTCTTCCCGCTCTACTCCCGCCAGCCTGGATCGATCCGGTCGATCTTGCGCACCATGGCCTCGAAATCCGGCACGCCGGGGCCGGCCGGCAGTTGCACGCCGCTCAGGTCGCGCTGATGCACCGCGATGACCTCCGCCGGGATGTCCATCGGCGTGCCGGCCGCGCCGGTCGCGACCTGGACCTCGCAGGCGCGTTGCAGCATCCACTGGGTCAGGAAGGCTTCCGGCAAGGACTTGGCCATGACCAGCGTACCATGGTTGCGCAGCATCATGATGCGCCTCTCGCCCAGATGGGCGATCAGCCTCTCGCCTTCCTCCGGCCGGATCGTGATGCCTTCGAAGTCGTGATAGGCGATTCGGCCGATGAACGCCGCAGCATAGAAATTGGTCGGTGTCAGTCCCTCCCGCGTCGCGCTGACGGCCATGCCCGCGGTGGTGTGGGTGTGGACGATGCAATGCGCATCGGGCAGGTGGCGGTGGAAGACGCTATGCTGGGTAAAGCCGGCGCGGTTGACCGGATAGGGGTTGCCGTCCAGCACATGGCCGTCAATGTCGATCTTGACGAGGCTGGATGCGGTCACTTCGCTGTACAGCAGGCCGAAGGGATTGATGAGGAAGGCATTTTCTTCCCCCGGCACGCGCAGGGTGATGTGGTTGTAGATCAGTTCCGACCAGCCCAGATGGTCGAAAATGCGGTAACAGGCGGCGAGTTGCTGGCGCGCGGTCCATTCTGCGGCCGGCATGTCGGGATGTTTGCCCATGCTCCTGGCGATGGTTGCCATGGCGATCCTCCTTCTTGTTTATCGGGGGACTATCCGCCAGTCCTCCGGCGCTGTCGAGAAAAACGGCTTTTGGGTTGAATTTGCGCGACTCTGCTGGTAGGGCGCGCCCCACACGGCGCAGGGTGACCTGCGGCGACTCACTGCTATTTCATTCGGGTGGCCCGTCGGGAAGGGTTATGTTTCCTGGCGGCCCGTCTGTTTTTCGACTGGAGTTTGACTGGCTTATGCAAATCATCGTTCGCGACAACAATGTCGACCAGGCCCTGCGCGCGCTCAAGAAGAAGCTGCAGCGTGAGGGCGTGTATCGCGAGATGAAGTTGCGCCGTCACTATGAGAAGCCCTCGGAAAAGCGCGCCCGCGAAAAGGCTGCCGCCGTTCGCCGCGCCCGCAAGCTGGAGCGCAAGCGCGCCGAGCGTGACGGCGTCCGGTAAGGACCGTCGTCATCGGGGCGGTCGCCTGATCGTCCCTTCCCTCTGCTGACAGATCACCCGCACCAATTTGCGAGGCATAGCGCATGTCGACCACAGCCGTTCCCCTTCGTCCTATCGCCAAGGGATCGCTGACGCGGCTCTGGATCGGTGTCGCTGCGGTGGCGCTTGCCGCCGGCGGCCTGGCTTGGGCGGGGCAGCGGGGCGTGGAGGCTTCGCCAGCCAGCTTCCTGGCGCATAATCGTGGCGCGGACGGCGTGGTCACGACCGAATCGGGCCTGCAGTACAAGGTGCTGGAAGAAGGCAGCGGTCCCAGCCCCACGCCGGCCGACGTGGCGCTGGTGGGCTATAAGGGCACGCTGCTCGACGGCACGGTGTTCGACGAAAATCCGCAGACCGCCATGCCGGTGGACGGCGTGGTCCCCGGTTTTTCCGAAGGCCTGCAGAAGATGAAGAAGGGCGGCAAGTACCGCCTGTGGATTCCGCCGCAGCTTGGCTATGGCGAGCAGGCGGCGGGCCCGATCCCGGCCAATTCGGTGCTGGTCTTCGATGTCCAGTTGCATGACTTCAAGTCCAAGGCGGACATCATGCGCATGCAGCAGATGATGCAGCAAGGCGGCATGCCGCAGGGCATGCCCGCCCACTAGAGCGGGTTTCGATCTGATTGAATCAGATCGCCGCTCTGGATTCCTTTTTGCCGCGATTTTTTGACCAGCGATCGGTTCCGATCGCTTGGAAATCGCTCTAATCCTGGTTCCGATCTGACCGGCCCGGGCGCCGCCCTGGAGCGCGCCGGGTCCGATCAGGCGCAGGCGCGCGCACCCGACTTACAAGCGGAAAGCCGGTTCCGACCTTTCCACCCCACGCTCCAGTCATGGCGGTTACGCTGGTTTTCTTACCGGCGTCCGGTTCGTTCGGCCCTTCCCTGACCGCGCCCGGCGCACCTATTCCCGGGCGAGGAAATCACCGCTCTTGATCCGCTTCAACCCGCGGCTGTCGGGCATGTAGATATAGGTCCATGCCTCGACCTGCCCATGTTCGCAGCGGACGGTCAGTCGTTCGCGCCGATATTCATGGGGCGGCGGAAAATGGGCGGCGCATTCCTCATAGTCGTCGAGTGCGGCGAGTACCGGCTCCGGATCGGAAAGCGCGAACAGGTCGCCCGTCACCACGCCGGATCCATCGGGCACAAAGCCCGGATAGGTCCCCACGCGATAGAGCAGGCCCTGCGCGATCGCGGGCCCGACATGTCGGGCCGCGTTGCGCAACCAACGCGCCATCGGATCGTCGCAGCCCGGTCGAAGTGTGCCATAGACAAAGAGGAGCGTCTCGTTCAGGTCCCAACCCCGCGAATATTCCTGACTTGCAGGAAATTTACCCAAATAACGGAAATTTTCCCGCAAAAAATCAGGCGTGGGCTGGCGAAAACCCCGGAAATCGCGGCCGAAATGGAAATTGGCACGGCTCCTGCAATCTTCCCGGCATCGAGGCCGGATGGTTCGGCCCATCGCATGTCAGGGAGTATATCATGTTCGCCAAGCTGCAAAATGTCGCTTTCGCCCTTACCGGCGCGCTGCTGGTTTCCGCGCTGTTCATCGGCGCCGCCGTCCCGGTCACACCGATCGCCTGATCCCGCCGCATCTCTTGAGCGGGTTTCGATCTGATTGAATCAGATCGCCGCTCTCAATTCTTTGTTTTCCGCAATTTCTTAATCAGCGATCGGTGCCGATCGCTTGGAAATCGCTCTAAAAAAGGCCAGATTCATGAACAACAGCTTCACCCTCGACCGCCGCAATGGAAAGATCATGGGCGTGTGTGCCGGGCTTTCCAACCGCACCGGCATGGATGTTACGTTGATCCGGATCGCGCTCGTGCTGCTGACGCTGTGCGCGCTGGGTCCGGTCGGCGTCGTCGCCTATCTGCTGGCCGGCTGGCTGGCGCAGGGCTGATCAAGTCCAGCGATAATGAAAGAGCCGCCCATGGTAATATCCAGGGCGGCTCTTTCTACGTCCATGACGGACTGTTTGGATCGGGTCGTGTTGCGCTCAGGCAAACAACACCGAATAGAAGGTCAGCATCTGTGCGCCGACCGCAACCATAAGGGCAACGCCCTGAACAGTGTGTCGCATATCATTCGTCCTGCAAATCATTATTCTTTATCGCCTCAAGGGCGAACAGGCCTATGCGCCCCGCAGGACAATGTAACAATCGCAAAGGACGACTTCGCGGTTGCAGCAAATGCAACAGTCGTTGTTACTGCAAAGCCACAATCATGGCCTGCGCCGCGGCGGGCGCCCGAACCTTCGCCCCGCTGATGAAGAAGGCATAGACATCGCCCCTTGCGGCCTGTTCGCGCGCCTCGTCTGCCCATCGCCGGATTTCGGACGCAGAATAGCCGGTCGGCTCCTCCTCCCGCGTGCGCATCAGCCGGGCATAGGAAAAGCCGACATCATGGCCCTGCAGGGCAGGATATTCCGGATGGTCGGCATGGACCACGGCTGCACCCGCCCTTTTGGCCAGATCGAAAAAGGCCGGATCGTCGAAACTCTCATGCCGTACCTCCAGCGCGTGGCGGAGCGGCACGCCATCCACGCTGTCCGGCAGCAACTTCAGGAAAGCGGCGAAATCCTCGGCATCGAATGTCTTGGTCGGCATGAACTGCCAGAGGATGGGGCCCAGCCGATCGCCCAGCTCGACCAGCCCCTGCTGCGTGAATTTGGCGATGGACTCGCCCGCTTCCGCCAGCACGCGCCGATTGGTGCAGAAACGCGAGGCCTTGACCGCGAACTGGAAACCATCCGGCACGGCCTTTGCCCATCCGGCAAAGGTCGCCGGTTTCTGCGTACTATAATAAGTGGCGTTGATTTCCGTCGCCGTCAGATGCTGGCCGACATAGGCCAGCTCGTCCTTCTGCCGCAGCCCTTCTGGATAGAAGGTGCCGCGCCATGGTTCAAAGATCCAGCCGCCGATCCCGACCCTTATCTTTCCACTCATCCCGGACTCTCCTTTCCCGCCATCCTGATCGGCAAAGGGGATCAGGACCAGAGGGAAAAGCTGCCCTTGCAGGACAAGCTGGCCGTTCGCCGTTCAGGACGCTGCGGAACGCGGCGCGGCGCGCGGTGGGGACAGGTTGATCGCCTGGACAAATTCCACGCCCAGCCGATCCTCGCGGGACCAGCGCGCGATGGCGTCGACCGTCTGATTGTCGCCCAGATCGATCGTGAACCGCGTGCCTTCCGGCACGTTCCACAAGCCTTCCAACTGCGCGCCCGTGGCGGAAATGTTGCGGATGCGTCCAGCGTAGACATGGCCCTCATGCTGCACGGCGACCGTGCGGAGCATGGTCCGGCGCTCCGGCCGGCTCAACTGGAATCCCTGCGGCAATACGACGCCGCAAGGACGGTGTTGCTGGACCAGCACGTCCGCCGCCGGCAGCGGGCGACCATAGACATAGCCCTGGATATGGCTGCACCCCAGATTGCGGATCAGCGCGAGCTCATCCTGCGTTTCGGCGCCTTCGGCCGTCGTGTCCATGCCCAGCGCTTCGGCCAGGCTGACGATCGCCTTGATGATCGCGCTGTTGGGGCTGCCCTTGATCGCCGCGCCGCGCACGAAGCTCTGGTCGATCTTGATCTTGTCGAACGGCGCTTTCTTGAGATAGCCGAGCGAGGAATAACCCGTGCCGAAATCGTCGAGCGCCAGTCGCACGCCTATGCTCTTGAGCCGCGAAAACATCGAGTCGGTGCCGTCGTCGTCGTTCAGGAAGACGCTTTCGGTGATCTCCAGCTCCAGCCGGTCCGGCGCCAGGCCCGAAGCGGCCAGCGCATTCATGACGATGGAGGGCAGGCCCTGATTGGTGAACTGGATGGGCGAGACGTTCACCGCGACCCGCACGTCCTCCGCCCATTGCGCCGCATCGCGGCAGGCGGTGCGCAACACCCATTCGCCGATCGGGCCGATCAGGCCGCTTTCTTCCGCAATGGGGATGAACAGGGCCGGGGAAATCGCGCCGCGCACCGGATGGTGCCAGCGCAGCAGCGCTTCATAGCCGGTGATCTGCTCGGTACGGGAAGAGACCACAGGCTGGTAGACAAGGTGCAGGGCATCTTCGACCAGCGCCTTGCGCAGGTCCTCCTCCAACTGGCGGCGATCCTCCGCATCGGCGTGCATTTCCGGGGAGTAGAAGCGATGGATGCCGCGCCCGTCGCCCTTGGCGGCATAGAGAGCGAGGTCGGCATTGCGGATGAGTTCTTCCGCCGTCACGCCATCCTGCGGGCAGAAGGAGATGCCGATCGACACACCGATGACGACCGCCGTTCCCTCCACCTTGTAAGGCTGGGACACGTCGGTGATGATCGCCCGCGCCAGATCGTCCAGCGATATCTTGTCGGACCGGCCGGGCAGCAGGATCTTGAACTCGTCGCCGCCCTGCCGGCCGACCAGCCCCTTGTTGCCGACCACGCGCTGGATGCGTTCGCTGACCTGGCGCAGCAGCGCGTCGCCAGCCGGATGGCCCAGCGTGTCGTTGACGATCTTGAACCTGTCCAGGTCCAGCATCATCAGCGTGCAGTCGCGCGGCTGCCCCTTCTTGCCCGCGACCGCCTGCTCCAGAGAGCGCATCATCTGCACCCGGTTGGCGAGCCCGGTCAGCGAGTCATATTGCGCAAGCCGCGTCACCTCCGCCTGGCTGCGGCGCATTTCGGTAAGGTCGGTGCCGCTGCCCCGGAAGCCGTGGAACTGACCGAATTCGTTGAACACGGGCTGGCCCGAAATCGACCACCAGCGCTCGTCCTTCGCCATGGCGGCGCGCACCGGGATTTCGGCAAAGCCCGTCCGCGCCGACAGGTGGAAGCCCAGGGTGCGCTCGCCATCGCCATCCTGCCGGTCGCCGGGGCGAATGATCTCCGTGATCGGGCGGCCGATCAGCGCATCGCTGCCCAGGCCGATCGTCCGGGCCAATGTGTCGGAAATATAGGCGATGCAGCCATGGCGGTCGGTTTCCCAGAACCAGCCGCGGCCCGATTGTTCATATTCATGCAGCAGCCGGTCGGAACGCTGCGCCCTGAGGTCGCGCTGGTGGACGGCGATGGCCCGGTTCATGTCGGCCTGCGCCTGGCGCAGCGCGGCTACCAATATCACCGCGATACAGCTGATCAGCAAGCCGATCTGCATGAATTCGCTCCGGTGCAGCATGGCGGCGATCAGCAAGCCGCAGAAATAGCTGGCGCCAAGCAGGCGCCGGTCGCCGAAGATCGACACCGCCATCAGTGCGACCGCCATTTCCGCCGTCAAATTGCGCGAAGGCTCTCCCACGATCAGCGAGGGCCCCAGCAGCAGGCTGAAACTCAGGCCCGACAGCAGCACCATGGGCAGCATCAGCCATTTCTGGTGATGCGGCCGCAGCTGCTGGAACTGCGCCCCGCGCGGCACGACAATGGCGACGCCGTCGATCAGCAGCATGGCCGCCATGGCGGCGGCGTGGCCGGCATCGCCCTGCCGGTAGAAGGGAACGTGCAGCAGGGCGGTAACGCAGAGCTTTCCCAGCAGGATGAGGGGCCACATCCGCGCGATATGAACGAACGCGCCGGATATCCAGGAAGCATTGATGGAGACATCGCTTTCCACCAGGCCGAGCGCCGCGACAAGATTGGGCCGCCGCGAATGCAATTCTGCCAGATTTGCCCGCATGGAAGTCATATATGCCGCGTAACGGCAAGAGATTGAAAGAAACTTACCGCGCCGCCGGGGCGGGCGATGGTGGATTGCCGGCAGCCATTGTCGCGCAGTCGAAATAGAGGGCGCACGGACAGCTTGCCAGACCGGACAAAGCCCGGAATGCGCCCGGTTTCAATGGAGCGCGCCGCGTCAAAGCTGACGCAGGTCGCGCGCTCCGGCTTTTTTTGTCATCTCACGCCTTGGTGCATTCCCCGACGCGCTTGCCCGTGACGTCATGCGTGGTGCGCAGCACCGGCTGGCCGCCTTCGGTCTTCGTCATGGTGCTGCCCAGCGTCAGCGTATCGGCGGTGAAATTGCCCTCCAGCGCCACTTCGGAAGTGCCCTTGCCGGACGTGCAGCTCAACGTCGCGATCAGGCGGCCCTTGCGGAGCAGCTTGTCCTTGTAGGTGCAGTCCTTGCCCTCATTTCCAGCGAGCGCATTGGCATCCGGCACGCCGGCGGCATCGACGGCGATGCATATCCTGTCCTCGCTGACCTCTTTCAATGCGGCCTGATATTCGGCGGGGGTCACCGTGGGCGTGTTGTAGCCGGTCGTCTTTCGCGTCAGCGCCCATTCGCCCGCTTTCATGACGATCGGCGCTTCGGTCGTTTCGGGCGCGGGTTCCGGCTTGCTGCCACAGGCGGCCAAGCCAAGAGCAAGCCCAAGCGGCAGGGCCGCCAGCGCGAATTTCTGCATATCCTCTCCCCTGTTCTCTGTTGGAACCGGGGCAGGCTCGCGCCAAGCCGCGCAAAGCGCAAGAGGAATCTGCTATCGTCTGGCGCGGGTCGGGGCGTGGAAATCGGGCGGCTTGTTCGCCACCCAGGCCAGAAAGCGCGTCATCGCGGGATGAGCGCGCAGCGCGTCGGCGTCGGAATAGGCGCGGGCCAGTTCCGCATTGGCGAAATTCGCGTGGATGGCGCGATGGCAGATCGGATGGACGGGCACCATGTCCCGCCCGCCCTTGCTCCTGGGCACGGGATGATGCCATTCGACGCGCCTGCCCAGCGGTCGCTCACACAACCAGCAGGCAGGCGCCTCGCCCATGTCCCGCTCTTATTTGGCTGAGCAGGTCGCGCCGATCCATTTGCCGCTGGTCTTGGCCTTCATGCTCATGTTCATGCCGTTGGGTGCGCCGGTCATCTTCATGTCCATGTTCATTTCATAGCTTTCGGGCGCATAGTTGCCGGACATGACGGCGTTCATCGTGCCGCCCTGCGACTTGCAGCTTATCTCCCCCTTCACGGACCCGCCGCTGGCGTCGAACCCCTTATAGGTGCAGTCCTTGTTCTCCTGCCCTGAGAACATCTTGCCGCTGGGATTGGCGGCTTCCTCCGGCGAGACGCAATATTTGATCGAGGTGCGGCTCATCATCTTCTTCATCTGTTCTTTCATCTGGTCGGCGCCGCCGGGCATGTTCGGCATGTCGATGTCCTCCAGCTCATAGCTGCCCTCCCACTGGCCGGGCTTGAGCTGAACCTTCTGCACCTCCTGGCGGACCTCCTCGCGAGTCTGCGGCTCGCTCGCCTTCTTCTCGCCGCAGGCCGACAGCAGAGCGGCCGCTCCCATCAGGAACCACACAGTTTTACGCATTGAAAATCCTCCCTGTTGCACCCCGCTGATGGCGGGACCATATCAAGCGGCGATGACAATTCAAATCCGCACCACGCTGGACGAGCCCCAGACCGGCGAAGGCTTCGTCCCCCACCGCCCCGCGCGTCCGGAAAAGAGCGAGGGCGGACGGGCGTTCAGGCTGGTTTCCGATTATGAACCCTCGGGCGACCAGCCGACCGCCATAGCCGAACTGGTTGAAACGGCGCTGCAGGGCGAGAAGGACCAGGTGCTGCTGGGCGTGACCGGATCGGGCAAGACCTTCACCATGGCGAAGGTGATCGAGGCATTGCAGCGGCCCGCCCTGGTGCTGGCGCCGAACAAGATCCTGGCCGCGCAGCTTTATGGCGAGTTCAAGAGCTTCTTCCCGGACAATGCCGTCGAATATTTCGTCAGCTATTATGACTATTACCAGCCCGAAGCCTATGTGCCGCGCTCCGACACCTATATCGAAAAGGAGTCGAGCGTGAACGAGGCGATCGACCGGATGCGCCATTCGGCGACCCGCGCGCTGCTGGAGCGGGACGATGTGCTGATCGTCGCGTCGGTCTCCTGCCTCTATGGCATCGGCTCGGTCGAAACCTATTCCGCCATGACCTTTTCGATGAAGAAGGGCCAGATCGAGGACCAGCGGGAGATCATCCGCAAGCTGGTGGCGCTCCAGTACAAGCGCAACGATGCGGCCTTCGCGCGCGGCAATTTTCGCGTGAAGGGCGACAATCTGGAAATTTTCCCGTCGCACTATGAGGATACCGCCTGGCGCGTCAGCTTCTTCGGCAATGAGATAGAGGACATCGTCGAGTTCGACCCGCTGACGGGGAAGAAGGTCGCCAGCCTCGATTATGTGAAGGTCTTCCCCAATTCGCACCACGTCACGCCGGGCCCGACGCTCAAGCAGGCGATGGAGGCGATCCGTTTCGAACTTGCCGAGCGGCTGAAGGAACTGCAGGCCGAGGGCAAGCTGCTGGAGGCGCAGCGGCTGGAGCAGCGGACCCATTTCGATCTGGAGATGATCGCCGCCACCGGCTCCTGCGCGGGGATCGAGAATTATTCCCGCTTCCTGACCGGCCGCCTGCCGGGCGAGCCGCCGCCGACCCTGTTCGAATATCTGCCGGAGAATGCGCTGCTGTTCGTCGACGAAAGCCACCAGACCGTGCCCCAGATCGGGGCGATGGCACGGGGCGACCATCGGCGGAAGATCACGCTGGCCGAATATGGCTTTCGCCTGCCGAGCTGCATCGACAACCGGCCGCTCCGCTTCAACGAATGGGACGCGATGCGGCCGCAGACGGTCAGCGTCTCCGCAACGCCAGGCTCGTGGGAGATGGAGCAGACCGGCGGCACCTTCGCCGAACAGGTGATCCGCCCGACCGGCCTCATCGACCCGCCGGTCGAGATCAAGCCGGTGGAGGATCAGGTGGACGACCTGATCCATGAGGCGAAGGAGACGGCGAAGAAGGGCTATCGCACGCTGGTGACGACGCTCACCAAGCGGATGGCCGAAGACCTGACCGAGTTCATGCACGAGGCGGGGATAAAGGTCCGCTACATGCACAGCGACGTCGAGACGCTGGAGCGCATCGAACTGATCCGCGACCTGCGACTGGGCGTCTATGACGTGCTGGTGGGGATCAACCTGCTGCGCGAGGGGCTGGACATTCCCGAATGCGGCCTGGTGGCGATCCTCGATGCCGACAAGGAGGGCTTTCTGCGGTCGGAAACCTCGCTGATCCAGACGATCGGGCGTGCGGCGCGCAATGTCGATGGGCGGGTGATCCTTTATGCGGACAGGGTCACAGGATCGATGGAGCGGGCGCTCAACGAAACCTCGCGCCGTCGCGAGAAGCAGATGGCCTATAATCGGGAACATGGCATCACGCCCACCACGATCAAGCGCAACATCGGCGACATCATCGCCCATGTCGCGTCGAAGGATCAGGTGACGGTGGATACCGGGCTGGAGGACCGCCCCCATCTCGTCGGCCACAATCTGCGCGCCTATATCGAGGATCTGGAAAAGAAGATGCGCGCCGCGGCAGCCGACCTGGAATTCGAGGAGGCCGGGCGCATCCGCGACGAGATCCGCAAGCTGGAGGCGGAGGAGCTGGGCCTGCCCGCCGATCAGCAGGTGGCCGCGCCTCGGGGACGCGCCACGGAGGGCAAGCCGGGAACGCGCAAATTGCGCTATGGAAAGGTGCAGAAGAAGTTCGGACGCTAGAGCAATTTCAAGTTGACCGTCTACGGCCGACGGCTCGGGAAATGCGGTATCAGGGGGTCAGATCATTCGCCGCAGCACGCCATCCTTCAGGATGACATGATGGCGCACGGCCGCCAGCACATGCAGGATCAGCAGTGCCGCCCAGGCAAAGGCCAGAAGCTCATGGGCCTCGCCTGAAATCCCGACGATCGCGTCGCCCTTCGCCACCGCGAATTTCGGCACGTCGAACAGGAAGAACCAGTTCAGCGGCCGGTCGCCGGCGGAGGTCATGATCCATCCGCTCAACGGCACGATCAGCATGAACGCGTAAAAGGCGAAATGCGTGACGCGCGCGGTTCCCTTCTCCCAGGCCGGCATTTCGGCGGGCAGCGGCGGCGACCTGCGGGTGAGGCGCCACAATATGCGCGCGACGGTCAATGCGAGAACCGTCAGCCCGATCGATTTATGGACGGGCATCACCTTCCATTCCCTGGGCAGCGCATCATGCGCGAAACCCAGGAAGAGGTTGAAGAGGATGAGGATCGCCATGATCCAGTGCAATGCGCGGGCGACGGGACTGTAGCGATCCATCCAATACTCCTGCCTGACCTTTACCCCTGACGATTGGCGACCAGATTATCCACCACCGAAGGATCGGCAAGTGTACTAATGTCTCCCAGCGCCTGCGGGGACACCTCACCCTCCGCGATCTTGCGCAGGATGCGGCGCATGATCTTGCCCGACCGGGTCTTGGGCAGGCCGGGGGCGAACTGG
>Ga0207678_10000157_pt1 | contig 56289 bp, 54 predicted proteins | sample KBSC63metaG_FD_184319 | JGI IMG/M metagenome (GOLD analysis project Ga0207678, IMG submission 184319) | Corn rhizosphere microbial communities from Kellogg Biological Station, Michigan, USA - KBS C6-3 metaG (SPAdes) (version 2) | ecosystem: Host-associated > Plants > Roots > Rhizosphere > Soil ... | reverse complement strand
AACGTGGAGGCTGCTGCACCAAGCAGTATAGCAGCGGTCGCAACATAGATTTTCATCAGCCTGTACTCCGAGGTTGTTAACCACATCCCCGTAGCTGTCTGCTGAATCAATCACGTACCGAGGTACACATCAACGACGAACTGGTTTTTTTATTACGTGCTTTTTTAAATGTGCGCTGTGACGGGCTATTTTTTTTAAGTACCAATTGGGTGCGAGGACTGAATTACGTTCGCGATCAGGGAAGGCTAAACAACCAGCCGGTTTTTCAGCTGTATGACCGATTAACCTAACACTCCGCGAGCAGGACGCTGAGGTCGGCCGTCGAACGGCGCCCAATATCGTCACCGGAGGCGGCGAGAAATTCCTCCGTGCTCTTACGCCCCTCGTTTTTGAGCATCGTGACAAACTCCCATTCCGCATTGAGTTTCGAGGAGGCACCTAATCCGGCGAGCATGTCGGTCAGAATTCTGTGCGTCCGCATCTTCGCCCAGCGAGCCCCCTCGCCGCTCCCGGGGTCGGCCGCTTCGCGCAGGACTGCCATCATGCGCAGCTCCTTCATCAGCGGGGAGTTAAAGGAAATTTCGTTGAGACGATTGAGGATTTCGCTCGCGGAGCGCGGTGTCTCTACTCGTTCGCGCGGATTGATCTGCACGAGGATCGTGTCGATCGAGTCACTTTCCCGAATGAGCGGCGTGATCGTGGGATTACCAGCATATCCGCCGTCCCAGTACGGTTCACCATCTATTTCAACGGCTTGAAACATCGTCGGGAGGCAAGCGGAGGCCAGGAGCACGTCGGCGGTGATTTCGGCATTCCGAAAAATGCGGCCCCTCCCCGTATGCACGTTGGTAGCGGTGACGAACAACTTGATCGGCGAACGAGCGATGCGCTCGAAGTCGATGCTCTCGTCGAGGATGGAGCGCAACGGATTGATGCCTAGGGGATTAAGGTCGTAAGGCGAGAGCACCCGCGTCATCAGATCCATGGCGACGTAGGCGGGAGATGTGTCGAGTGCCCAGCGGCCCAAGAGCCTGTCGAGCGGCGAACGTTGCAGTGGGCTGAACGCCGCGGCACGCGATACGCGCTGCCAATAGGCGTCGAGCGCCGCTCGTGCGCCTTCCGCTCCGCCCGCAATCCATCCGTCGGCAAGAACGGCCGCATTCATTGCACCGGCGGATGTTCCCGAGATTGCTTCAATCCGAAGCCAAGGCTCTTCCAGCAGCCGATCAAGGACGCCCCATGTGAAAGCCCCATGAGAGCCGCCGCCCTGCAGAGCGAGATCGATCAGAACGGATTCGCGGCGGAAGGACACCGAACCTCCCTGGGCTCGTTGAGACCGTTAGGCAATCGGCAAGGGCTGATCAGGGTTCAAAGAAAGTTAAATATTTGGCGTCGCAGCTCTGCTGAATTATCGGATCACAATAGCGATCGACATCAGACTTTCAATCACCGTATGCGGATGAGTTTCGCCAGAAGCTGTTTTTAATCATTCTTGCTCGCGGAGATGCTGACCAAAAAGGTCCGACACCCAGCGGCTCGATGGATGTTGTTCACATAGGCTGATGATCGCGATCACAATTGGGACGCCGATGAAGGCGCCGGGCACTCCCCACAGGAAGGTCCAAAAGAACACCGCGAACAGAACAACAAAAGGAGAAATCGATAAGGAGCGGCCCGCCACTCTCGGCTCTATGTAGCTGCCAACGACGAACTGGATGATGTTCAGGCAAACGAAAATCAGGACGGCCATCGGCAATGATCCGAACTGGGCCATAGCAAACAACGTTGGGAACACGGTCGCGATGAATGGGCCGATAAACGGAATGTAGTTCAAGGCGAAAGCCAAGACGCCCCATTCAACTGCAAGCGGCAATCCGGAAAGCCAGGCGAATGCCCATACCAGCAGGCCCGTCATGACGCTCATGAGCGTTCGGACAAGCATGTATTGGCGGAGCTTTTCCGCCGTCTGAACGCCGCCGTCGAGCAATGTCGAACCCAACGCGCCAAGCCGCTTATTGCGGAGCTTTTGACAAACGTCGTCCACCTCGAGCAAGCCCAGCAGGACATAGATAAAGACAACGATAGAGAAGCTCGCCACCGTGTTGAGCCGCGTGGTCACCTCCTGAGCCAGTCGTACCAACCTCGCGCCGTTGATGTGTTCGGCCCACAGTTCCGCCAGCACAACGCCGTGGCTTTCCAGCCAAAGGACAGCTGAGTTATAGAGTTCTTGCAGCCGCGCCGCGTCGGTGGTGATGAAACGCGTGATGCGGGTAACCGCCCAGGTGACGAGAGACGAGAAAACGATCACGACCAGAATTGTCATCGCCATCGTCAGAGCAAGGGCCAGCAACTCCGGTACGTCGCGCTGCAACCGTCGCTGGAGAGGCCAAACCAGGGCCATAATGAATAACGCGAAGGCGAGCGGCGCGAACACCGATTGGGCCGCGTAGAGCGCCCACCCAATCAACACCACTGCGCACACGCCCAGCATTGTTTGGCGCGGGCGGCTGATTGCCGATGGGGGTAAAGGGTCCGTGGCGGTCACGACGTCCCTGCAATACGCCAGATGCTAATTCGAGGTCGACGCAGCACCGCGGACACTTCCCGCTGACTGCTCGACCCGATTGTTTTTGCGTGCCGAACATGAAGTTAGACGTGTTTGGTTATGGCACTTCGAGGCCGACACGCAAAGGCTGCGTGCTTTAAATGATCGACGTTTAAAAGCGCGATTAGCAAGCGCAATTCCTTGTCTCGGGAACGTCGGTGAGGCCTGCGTTTGCATTATTTTTGGTCGGCACGTCGATCATTCGCGCGAGGTCGACAGGACCTCGCATCTTTCGTTAACCAACGTCGAAATTGCCGTGTATTTGCAATCGGCATTTCTGTAGCTTCCTTTCCGTCGCCGATCTCGATGCGTTTTGAACGGGGTGCTGAGCCATGGGCCTCCTCGGAATCTTGGTGGCTCTCGGATTTCTGATCTGGCTGTCGTATCGTGGTTGGAGCATTCTTTTATTAGCTCCGGCGGCGGCGATCGTTGCCTCCGCTTTTGCCCGCGAGCCGCTTCTCGCCCATTGGACACAGACGTTCATGGGAAGCGCTGCGCAATTTCTGGCGCAGTTTTTCCCGCTATTTCTGCTGGGTGCGCTGTTCGGGAAACTCATGGACGACAGCGGGTCTGTACGGGCTATCTCCCGCTTCATGACCGAGCGCTTGGGCTCAGCTCACGCCATGCTGGCGGTCGTTCTCGCCGGTGCGATGGTCACGTTCGGAGGTGTCAGCCTGTTTGTCGCCTTCTTCGTGCTGGCGCCGATGGCGCAGGAACTATTTCGGGCGGCCGATATACCCCGCCGGCTGATGCCCGCCGCGATCGCGCTCGGCACATCAACGTTTACGATGTCGGCGCTGCCGGGCACGCCCGCTATCCAGAATGCGATTCCGATGCCGTTCTTCGGGACCACGCCGTTTGCGGCTCCCGGCCTCGGCATTATTGCCTCGGCCATCATGCTGGGGTTCGGCATGTGGTGGCTGCGTCGTGCCCAGGCCACTGCCCGCCTCGCGGGAGAAGGGTACGGCGGCGTTGCAGCAGCCTCGCCCGAGTCCGCCGCCGAAGATCAGATCATTCGAGAACGCGCGACCACCGCGCGCGAGTTCGACCCCGCCGAAATCCGTCATGGCCATACCAGTGAAACCTTACCGCCCGTGAGCCTAGCAGTGTTGCCGCTTGTGACGGTCGTCAGCGTTAATTTTCTGATGGCGATGTTCGTTCTGCCCCACCGCGACTTTTCGTTTTTGGCGCAGGAGCGATGGGGGTCAACGACACTTTCGGCTGTCGCAGGTGTCTGGTCCGTCGTCGTGGCACTCGCTTCAGCGACCGCCGTCCTGATTTTTATAAACCGCAAAAGACTTCCTGCCTTACGTGAGAGCATGGACGCAGGTGCGAACGCCTCCGTTCTGCCAGCGCTCAGTGTGGCCAGCCTCGTGGGGTTCGGCGCGGTTATCGCCATGCTTCCTGCCTTCGCGATTGTGCGCGACTGGGTATTGTCCATTGGCGGCGGACCACTTGTTTCGCTCGCGGCGGCGACGAATGTGCTCTCGGCCCTCACCGGGTCGGCCTCGGGCGGCCTGACTATCGCACTCGATGCGCTAGGGGATACCTACATGCGCCTTGCCTCGGAGCAAGGCATCGATCCCGCGCTGTTGCATCGCGTCGCGGTGATCAGCTCGGGCACGCTCGACAGCCTGCCGCACAACGGAGCCGTGGTGACATTGCTCGCCGTATGCGGAGCCACTCACAGCGAGAGCTACCGCGACATCGTCGTGGTCGCGATCGCCGGTGCGTTACTCGCGCTTGTCGCTGTTATCGTACTCGGTTCGATGTTCGGATCTTTCTAAAGCCAGCAGGAGAAACAGCGGAGCAGATTACCAAAGCTCACTTCATCCAAAGCGATCGCCCACTCGAGAGCTAATTCATGAGCCCACGTGTCGCCCCCGGTTTCTGGCGTATTGCGCTCCTTCGAGCAGCAATGTTTCTCGCCCTCTGGCTCGTCCTCACCCTTGGCAACCGTGACGATCTTCCGGCCGGAATTGTCGCGGCAATCGCGGCTACCTGGGTCAGCGTCTACCTTTTGACACCGAGCGACGCCGACCTGTCGCTGCCCGCAATGTTGAAATTTGCGCTGCACTTTTTCTATCAGTCTGTCGTTGCTGGCGTGGATGTCGCCAGGCGCGCACTTGATCCTCGCCTTCCGCTGCAACCGGGTTACGTGAGTTTTCCATGCCGACTGTCCAAAGGCCCGGCGCGAAGCACGTTTTGCACACTTGCAAGTCTTCTGCCGGGCACTGTTCCGGTGACGGCAAACGACAGTGGCGTCGTTCTCGTCCACTGCCTCGATGTAAGTCAGCCTGTCGTGGCGCAACTGACCGAAGACGAGCATCTCTTCAGACGGGTCTTGGGAGAGGAGCGAGGCGATGGCTAATTTTTTGATCGTGATCGCCGGCTTCGTACTGGCGCTTCTCGCGCTCGGCTTGATTTGCGTGCTGCGCGGGCCGGCGGCGGCGGACCGCATGATGTCGGCGCAGCTCCTCGGCACGAGTGGAATCGCGGCGCTGCTGCTGCTTTCGGCGGCCATCGGCTATCCCGCGATCGTCGACGTCGCGCTGGCGCTTGCGCTGCTTGCCGCCTTCGCATCGATCGGGTTCGTGACGAGTTCCAATCGTTCCGATTCAAAGGCGGACATAGCGGATGGAAATGAGCATCGCGCGTGACGTTTTCACAATACTCATGGTCACAGCCGGGGCTTTTTTCTTCCTCGCCGGCACGATCGGGCTGCTTCGTTTTCCCGATACGCTGACGCGGCTGCATGCGTTGACAAAGGCCGACAACCTGGGCCTTGGCCTGGTGATACTCGGCCTGCTGCCCTGGGCAAACGGCACGCTCGCAGGGCTCAAGATGATTTTCATCTGGTTGCTGGTCCAGTTCGCCGGAGCAACCGTTGCCCAGCTCATTGCACGTGCCGTGCGGCACGGGGAAACGCAGCCATGACAGTTTCCTTGGGCCTCGATATCGGCTTGGCCATACTGGTATTGTCGGTGGCCGTTTGGACGATCGCCGTTCGCGAAGCATTCGCCTCGGTCGTGGGATTTGTCGTCTACGGACTGCTCCTTGCGCTCGTCTGGGTCCGGCTGTGGGCGATCGATATTGCGTTGACGGAGGCGGCGATCGGCAGCGGTGTGACCGGCGCACTGCTGCTCGGCGCGGCCTCTCGAACCCGGCATGCCAAGGCCGAGCCCGAGGCACTCACGCTCATTGTTCGCCTCGCGGTCGCGGTATTTTGTGCGCTTATTACCGCGGGACTTGCCGCCATTGTTTTTCTGTTGCCCGAGCCTGCGCCGACACTTGCGCCTGATGCGGCGGCAAACCTGTCGACGGTCGGCGTCGGCAATCCGATCACGGCTGTCCTTCTCGCCTACCGAGCCTTCGATACGTTTCTCGAGAAGGTCGTACTGCTTTTTGCGCTGATCGGGGTTTGGTCGTTGGCTGCCGACCGCAATTGGGGCGGCGCCCCGGCCCTCTGGCAATCGCCGGATCGGAACGGCCCGCTGACATTCCTCGGGCAGATATTGCCGCCGGTCGGCGTCGTGGTCGCCATCTACATGCTGTGGACCGGAGCTGATCATCCCGGGGGAGCATTTCAAGCCAGTGCGATGCTGGCTGCAATGTGGATGTTGACGATGATCGCCGGACTGACCCATGTGCCCCGTATCAGCAGCACCGGTCTGCGGTTCACGCTTGTCGTCGGCGCTGCCGCTTTTCTTTTGGCCGGCCTTGCGGGCTTTTATTTTGCGGGCGCCTTTCTCGCCTACCCGCCGGGATATTCCAAGGCGCTGATCATCGCCATCGAGGTGGTGATGACGATCTCCGTCGCGGGCACGCTGGTGCTTCTGGTCGCCGGTCCTCCGGAACGCGGAGAGCGGCCATGACTGGCGCCACGATATTCGGACTGTGTGGAGCGGCCCTGGTAGGGCTGGGTTTGTTCGGCGCGATCGTCAATCCGCAGCCGCTGCGAAAGATCCTTGCGTTCAACCTTCTTGGCGGCGGCGTGTTCCTCATGTTCGGCGTCATTGCGCGCAGAGGCGCGGCAGCCGGGTTCTTTGGCGATCCCGTCCCGCAGGCAATGGTCATCACTGGCATTGTCGTGGCCTTTTCGGCAACAGCCTTGGCCGTCGCCTTGATGCTGCGTCTTTTCCAGTTGTCCGGCCGGATCGCATTGACACCTGAGCCTTCGGCGGAGGCTCAATCCCGCGGAGCCGACGGGTGATTTTGGATGCTGCAGGTGATCAAGTTGTATTGCACGCGCCAGGTTATCTGCTCGTGCTGGCGATCGTCTTGCCTGTGGCCGGCGTGTTGCTTTCTTTCTTGCTCGGTGGCCGTTACGCGGAGCGCACGGCGCTCTGTGTTATTCCCCTTGGATTGGGCATTGCCATTGCGATCCTCTTTGAGGTTTCTCGCGCCGCAAAAACGCTGACTTATATTCTCGGCGGCTGGCAGCCACCGCTCGGCATAGCGTTGCGCGCCGACGGTCTTTCGGCTGCTATGCTGGTGACAACCGCGCTCGTGATCGCCGCCACGGGACTATTTGCGCGCGCCGACTTTCGGACGCCGAACGGCGTGGTGGAAGCCCGTTCACCGCTGGTTTTCTGGACGCTTCTGCTGGCTGTCTGGGCCGCGCTCAATGCCGTCTTCCTCGGCAGCGACCTATTCAATCTTTACGTGGCCCTGGAGCTTCTCACGTTTGCCGCCGTGCCGCTCGTATGCCTGAGCGGTCGGGCCGATACTATCACGGCTGCCTTGCGCTATCTCATTTTCGCGCTGGCCGGCTCGATTCTTTATCTCCTCGGCACTGCGCTCCTTTACGGGACCTATGGCACGCTGGACATCGTGCTACTGCATGAAAGGATCGGCGCCGAGCCTGCCGTTTGGATCGCCGTTGCACTCATGACGGCGGGACTACTGGCAAAAACGGCCTTGTTCCCGATGCACTTCTGGCTGCCGCCCGCACATGCAGGCGCGCCTGCCCCAGCGAGCGCCGTGCTCTCGGCACTCGTGATCAAGGCATCCTATTTTCTCATCATTCGGATCTGGTTCGATGTGTTGCCGGGGCCGCGAAGCGTTGCCGCCGCGCAGATGCTTGGCACGATGGGCGCCGCGGCAATCATTTTCGGCAGCGTGATCGCACTCCAGCAGGCGCGTTTGAAACTGCTGATCGCCTATTCGACCGTCGCGCAGATCGGCTATCTTTTCTTGATGTTCCCCCTCGTCGTCGGCTTTGACGCGCAGCCCTGGGGCAACGCGGCTTGGACCGGCGGTTGGATCCAACTTTTTTCTCATGCTTTTGCCAAGGCGGCCATGTTCATGGCGGCGGGCTTGATCGCCGAAGCTCTCGGTCACGACCGCATCGCCGACTTGGACGGCGTCGGCCGGGCGCTGCCGATGACGGTCCTCGCGTTTGGAATCGCTGGGATTTCGCTGATGGGCGTGCCGCCGAGCGGCGGCTTCGTCGCGAAATGGCTGCTGCTCATTGCAAGTGCCGAAGAGGGGCAGTGGTGGTGGGCGGCCGTCATCATAATTGGAGGCCTGCTCGCAGGCGCCTACGTGGTCCGGGTTTTGACCCGAATGATTGCCTATCCGCCCAAAGCTTTGCTGCATTCGAACGTCACTCGCCGTCGTGAAGCGATACCTCTGGCGCTCGCAGTCTGCTCGCTGCTGCTTGGATTTTTGCCACTGCAGCCGTCCGAGCTTCTGCAGATTGGCCGTCCCGGTGTGATCGGGAGTGTTCCGTTATGAATGGCACGGCAATGCTGCTCCCCGCCGCCCTCGCGCTGCCGATCGGCATGTTGCTGATTTGTTTTTTTTCCTACGCGCGAAGGAGAATGCCGCCGCTTCTGGTGCTGGCCCCCGTCCCTGCATTGGTGGCAGCGTTGCTGACCGTCGGCGAAGCGCCCCTCACAATGCCGGAAGCTTTGTACCGCGCAACATTGGCGCTCGACGTGCCGGGTGCAATGCTTCTTGGAACCGCAGCCATCCTTTGGATGGCCGCCGCGGTCTACGCAGCTACGTATCTGCGTGACGAGCCAAATACCGGAGGCTTTTCCGCTTGGTGGTTGACGGCAATGATCGGCAACTTCGGTGTCTTCATGGCCGCCGATATCGCGAGCTTCTATCTGTTTTTCGCGATGGGCAGCATCGGCGCCTATGGCCTCATCATCCACAACATGACGTCGGTCTCGCGGCGAGCCGGCATCGTCTACGTTGGCTTTGCTTTGGTGGGCGAAGCTTGCGTGTTGATGGGTCTTGTGCTGCTCGTGGCCGGCACTCCATCAAGTAGTCTTCTGATCCGTGACGCCGTGGCAGCGTTGCCCACATCGCCGTGGCGTGATCCGGCGCTGGTCCTGCTGATCATGGGCTTGGGGCAGAAGATCGGCCTCGTGCCGCTCTATGTCTGGATGCCTCTGGCCTACACGGCTGCCCCTGCTCCGGCTGCGGCTGTCCTCAGCGGCGCCGCGGTCAAGGCCGGCGTGATCGGGCTCATTCGCTTCTTGCCTTTCGACACCGCATTGCCGGGCCTCGGAGCCGCGCTGGCGGCAGCGGGAATTATTTCGACATTCTATGGCGTTGCAATTGGGATCAATCGATCCAATCCCAAGACGGTGCTCGCCTATTCGAGCGTCAGCCAGATGGGCGTGATCGCCACGCTGCTTGGCATGGGGCTGGCGACCGCGAACGCTGGCGTGACCCTGGCAGCCGGATTTTACGCGGCTCACCATTTACTGGTGAAGGGGGCCTTGTTTCTCGCGACCGGCATCGTGTTGGCAACAGGCTCGCGCAGCCGGTGGCTCATCGTGGTTCCGGCGGCGATCGTAGCGCTCGGCCTCGCGGGCTTACCTTTTACGGGCGGGTACCTGGCGAAAGCCGCGGTAAAACCATTCATTGGCGAGGGCGCCTTCGGAATTTTTGCAGCGCTATCGTCAGCCGGCACGGCGCTCTTGATGCTTTATTTCATCGATTGCCTTATGAAAGCGCGCCCGCAAAACGATGGCGAGCCAGCGCCGGCCGGTCTGACGCTCCCGTGGCTCGTCATGGTATTCGCCGCAATAGTTGTACCTTCGGCGCTGTTGCCGTCTGCGATACCAAGCCAGCCCTCCGATTTATTTGGCGCTTGGAATCTTTGGGATGCAATCTGGCCAATTCTGACAGGAGGCGCCTGCGCAATCGGGTGGCGTTACCGTCGTCAAGAACCGCACCCGCCCTCGGAAGGAACTCGTCTCATCGCTAACGCGACGCACGCTTGCGCGTCGGCCTTCGAGCGCACTGAAGCCATCTTGCGTCAGTGGCAATCGGCAGGTATCTCATTATTGGCGATAACGGTCCTACTGGCCGTGGTCGTTGCTTCCGGCCGTTAATCGTTATGACTTTAATTGAAGATCGATACTCCTTCTTTTTTATTCACGAGCACGCTGCAAGGTGACGCGGTCCACGAGTAGCACACGCTGTGCAACGGAACGTTTACGCCGTTTGCGACCTCTAGAGGGGTAAGCACTAGGTCAGAATAGTATTGGGGGGAGAGCGCCGTTGTTGTTCAAACGGAAGGCGTTGATCCTATGTTGCGTGTCCGCGTCGCTACGAAAACAAGATTTTTCTTTTTGCGGCTTCTCTTTTTCGCCGTCCTGCCATCACTGTTTGTCACCGCCTGTGGCAAACCACCTGAAAGCAAAGAAGTCGAAATCCGGCCCGTTCGCACCGTAACGGTCGAGAAACGGCAAGCTGGAATTCCGCTCGTGCTCACGGGGCGTATTGAATCCGCAAACGAAGCGGCTCTCGGCTTTCGAATTTCCGGCCGCATGTTTGAAAGACCGGTGAGGGTTGGCGATCGTGTCGAAGCCGGGCAGGTGATTGCCCGATTAGAACCTCAAAACGAAATGAATGCCTTGCGCTCAGCACAGGCCAATCTGGCCGCCGCACAAGCGCAATTGACCGAAGCCAGCAATCGCTTCGAGCGGCAACAAACGCTGCTTTCGCAAGGCTGGACGACGCGCACTCTTTTCGATCAGGCGGAGAAAGCGCGCCAAACCGCCAAGGCGCAGGTCGACGCGGCCGAAGCGCAGCTCGAGTCCGCCCATGATCTCGTGGGTTTTACGGAACTTAAAGCCGATGCACCGGGTGTCGTCACCGCGGTCGGCGCGGAACCGCACGAGGTCGTTCAAGCCGGACAGATGATCGTACGCCTCGCGCGCCACGATGGGCGCGACGCGGTCTTCGATGTTCCCGCGCAAGTCCTGCGCACCGCGCAGGGGGAACCTGAGATTAGTGTTCGCCTGACCGACGATCCGAAGGTGACGGCCACCGGAAGGGTGCGCGAAGTGGCGCCGCAGGCCGATCCGATAACGCGGACTTTTCAAGTGAAAGTCGGACTAACCGATCCTCCCGAAGCGATGAGGCTCGGCGCCACTGTGATCGGCAGCATGCAAGGCAATGCCGAGCCAATTATCGAGATTCCGGCGTCTGGGCTCACCAAAGCAAACGGCAACCCGGCAGTGTGGATCGTCGATCCAGCTACCGAAACTGTTTCGTTGCGCAACGTCGATGTCGGGCAATTTGATCCGGCGACGGTCACGATTTCCCAGGGACTCGATACCGGCGAAGTCATCGTCACGGCGGGCGTGCAGGCACTTCACCCTGGTCAAAAAATTCGCATTCTCGGGTCCAGTCAGTAATGCGATTAAACCTCTCAGAATGGGCGCTTAAGCATCGCTCGCTGGTCGTCTACTTTATGATCGTTGCCGTCGTGGCCGGTATCTTTTCGTACTTTCGTCTCGGCCGGAACGAGGACCCTGTCTTCATCATCAAGACAATGGTTGTCCAGGCAGCTTGGCCGGGAGCGACGATCGACGACACGCTGAAGCAAGTCACGGAACGCGTTGAGCGGACGTTGCAGGAAACGCCGCATCTCGACTTTTTGCGCAGCTTCACGAGCGCCGGCGTCACGACGATTTTCGTCAACCTCAAGGGCGATACGACGGCGAGGCAGGTTGCGGATACTTGGCGTCACGTCCGTGAGATCGTCGCCGATATGCGCCACACGCTACCGGATGGCGTGGTCGGACCGGGGTTCAACGACAAGTTCGGCGATACATTCGGCATCATTTACGGCTTCACGGCGGATGGTTTCAGCGGTCGCGAGCTTCGCGACTACGTTGAGGACGTCCGCTCGAAACTCTTGCACGTGCAGGACGTGTCCAAGATCGAAATCCTTGGCGCGCAGGACGAGAAGATTTTCGTCGAGTTCTCGATGAAGGAACTTGCCAATCTCGGCGTCGATCGTTCGGCGCTGATCAGTGCTCTGCAGGCCCAGAATATCGTTCGGCCAGGTGGGACAATTCAAACGGGCGACGAGAAATTATCACTTCGAGTCTCCGGTGCGTTCAGGTCTGAACAGGACCTGTTGAACGTCAACTTCGCCGTGGGCGGGCGCATGTTGCGCCTCAGCGACATCGCGGAAGTTCGCAGAGGCTACGCCGATCCACCGCAGCCGCTCTTCCGGGTCAACGGCCAGCCTGCCATCGGTCTGGCGATTTCGATGCGCGACGGTGGCGATATTCTTGCGTTGGGCGATAACATCAAACGCGTCATGGCAACCGCGACCACTGATCTCCCCATCGGAATCGAGCCGATATTGGTTGCAGATCAGGCCGTCACCGTGAAAAGCGCCATCGGCGAGTTCATGACGTCGTTGTGGCAAGCGATCGCCATCATACTTGCCGTGAGTTTCATCAGCCTGGGCGTCCGGCCGGGATTGGTGATTGCACTTTCCATTCCATTGACGCTCGCCATCGTATTCTCGGTCATGGAGCTCGCGAGCATCGACATGCAGCGCATCTCTCTCGGCGCTCTCATCATTGCACTCGCCTTGCTGGTTGACGACGCGATGACGACCACGGATGCCACGCTCAACCGGCTAGCTCAGGGCGACGACAAGATGGACGCCGCCACTTTCGCCTTCCGCACCTATGCGTTCTCGATGCTCGCAGGCACTCTCGTGACCATTGCAGGCTTCGTTCCCGTCGGCTTCGCGGCGAGCTCGGCGGGTGAATACACATTCTCACTCTTTGCGGTCGTCAGCATCGCACTGATCGTCTCGTGGTTCGTCGCCACCGTATTTGCGCCGCTTCTCGCGGTCGCCATTCTCAAGCCTCCGGCGTCGTCGAAACCGGCGGCTCCGAGCAGGATTTTGCAGTTCTACCGTCGTTTTCTAACCCTCGCCGTGAAGGCAAAATGGATCACGATTGCGCTTACGCTGGCGCTGTTCGCCGGCTCGGTATTTGCGATACGGTTCATTCCGAACCAATTCTTTCCAGCGTCGGACCGGCCCGAGCTTCTCGTTGATCTGAGGCTTCCGCAAAATTCATCGATTTACGCAAGCGAGTCCGTGGTGGAGCGCTTCGATGCGGCACTTAAGGGCGATGACGACGTCGCTCGCTGGAGCACATACGTCGGCCGCGGCGCCATCCGTTTCTACCTGCCGCTGGACGTTCAGCTACCGAACGATTTCTTCGCCCAGGCCGTCATCGTCGCCAAGGATGTCGCCGCGCGCGAGCGGCTTCGATCAAAGTTGGAGAAGATCCTGGCTAACGACTTTCCGAGCGTGGTCGGTCGTATTTCCCCGCTTGAGCTCGGGCCGCCCGTAGGATGGCCCATCCAATATCGTGTGAGCGGTCCCGATATAGGTCAAATTCGCGAGATCGCTTTCAAACTTGCGCAGGTCGTTGCGGCGAACGGCCTAACCGAGAAAGTCAATTTCGATTGGATCGAACCGGTCAGAGAAATCCGCATCTCGATCAATCAGGATGAAGCGCGCCTGCTTGGATTGAGTTCAGGCGCGTTGGCTGCGGTGCTGAATACAGTCATTTCCGGCAATACGCTGACGCAAGTGCGCGACGACATTTATCTCATCAATGTTATTGCACGGGCGACCGATGAGCAGCGGGTGTCACTGACGACACTGCGCAATATTCAGGTTCCACTTCCCAATGGCCGCACGGCTCCGCTCAGCCAATTCGCGACCTTCGAATATGCTCAGGATTTTCCGGTCGTGTGGCGGCGGGATCGCGTTCCGACGCTTACGGTGCAGGCTAACGTCAAAGCGGATGCATTGCCGGAGACTGTCGTCAATGAGCTTACGCCCAAGATCGATGCTTTGCGGAAAGACCTGCCCGCGGCCTACAGCATCACCGTGGGCGGAACCGTCGAGGAGAGCCAGAAGTCGCAGGCTTCCGTGATCGCGGTCATTCCGCTTATGCTGCTGATCATGCTGACCGTCCTGATGATAGAACTTCAAAGTTTTCAGCGGTTGGGGTTGGTGCTGAGCGTCGCCCCTCTCGGCCTGATTGGCGTCGTTGCAGCGCTGCTGGTGTCGGGCAGGCCTTTGGGATTTGTGGCAATTCTAGGCATCCTGGCGCTGCTCGGCATGATCATAAAGAACGCGGTCATTCTTGTCGGGCAGATCGAAAGCGAACGTGCACAGGGCAAAGGAGTCGTCGATGCCGTTGTCGACGCGAGCAGCGCACGTTTCCGCCCGATCATGCTGACCGCGGTATCGACAGTACTTGGCATGATCCCGATCGCGCCGACGGTCTTCTGGGGACCGATGGCCTTTGCAATCATGGGCGGATTGCTCGTCGCAACGGTTCTTACGCTGATATTCCTACCGACAGCCTACGCTGCGTGGTTCGAAAATCGCAAGCCTATCGAAGCAAAGGGCTGATCAAGCGGCTGTCGCTCTAGTCACGCTGGGTCGCATCGAGGCTCCAAGGGCCAGGTCCAGCGAAGACGAGATACAGGAAGATAAAGCAATAAAGGATTGCGCTATCGCCGCCGTTGACGATCGGGAAGATGCTTCTTGGCGCATGAACCATCCAGTAGGCGAATGCCATTTCACCCGCAAGAATGAGTGCCACGGGTCGCGTGAATAGTCCGAGGATGAGAAGCGCGCCGCCCACAAGCTCCATAACGCCGGCGCCGCCCAACAGTGAGAATAGCTCAGGCTGCGGACCTTGACCGGCAGGCACGCCGAACAGCTTCTGGCAGCCATGCTCAAAAAATAGAACCGCTGCGACGATCCGCAAAACGCTGAGAATGCGCGGCGACCAAGATTCCAAAAATTGCGCGTTCATTGGCTTTCCCCCTGTTGGATGGCCCGAGCGCGGACACCCTACCTCACAATACGAATCGAGAAAATCAAAAGCCGCACGCATGCTTGCGCATGAGTGCGGCTACTAACTGCTATTGCGGCCACATCTGCAGCTACTTGTTTGAGGCAAAGCAGGCCAGGAGTCGTCGATTTCAATTCTTGTCAGGGGTCGTCAGATTTTGCTCGTTGGTATCGACCACGAACACGGCGAGCAGGCGCGCGGGTTCGCTATCGCTGGCATTGGCGCTAACGCCATGATGATCGCCTGGATTTTCAGAAAAGCTTTCGCCTGCATGGTATATTTTTTCTGGGCCATCGTTGACCTTGCTTCGGATCGCGCCCTCCAAGACCGTTGCGTAAATGAAGGCGGATGCGGGGTGCGTGTGTGCAGGCGATGAACCGCCCGGCTGGTATTCGACGAGCACGGCTTTCATGCTCTTTCCAGGAACATTCGGAAGAGGGTGGTCGAAGACCAGCGTCACTTTCGATTTATCGTTGGAAACATCGGCGGCGGATGCTCCGGCGACAGAAAGCGCTGCGAGGGCGACGACGCAGAGAAGTTTGGTCAACATTTGCAAGCTCCTTTTATATTAATGCTGCGGACGATGGGCGCTACTTGCGCACCTTTACTAGCTCACTTTCGAAGGCGTGGATTGGCTGAGCCAGTTCTCGAACCGCGTTGGGCCGATGCGCGGCGCGGCGCCCGGCGTGAGAGATTGATCGTTCAGCTTTTCGCCGAAATATAGCGCGTTGGCGTCTGGCACGACTTTGCGAGGATCCTGCTTTGCGGTCAAGAAACGCTGGACGAGTTTGGCGAGGCTGAACTGTTCTGGCCCGGCCACTTCGATGACGCCATTCGCCGGCGCCGCGAGCACGACATCGGCCAACGCCGCAGCCACATCATCGGACGCGATGGGCTGCACACGAGCCGGTGACAGAAAAACCGTATTACCCTCGGTCCCGGTTTGCGCAATTCCGCCTAGGAATTCGAAGAACTGCGTCGAGCGTAGGATCGTATAGGGAATGTTTGAAGCCGTGATCAGATTTTCCTGCGCCAACTTCGCGCGGAGATAGCCACTGTCAGACAGACGATCAGTGCCGACGACGGACAACGCAACATGATGACGGACACCTGCCTTGGCTTCCGCTGCAAGAAGATTGCGACTTGACGTCTCGAAAAACTTCAAGACTGCTTGGTCCTCGAACGATGGCGAGTTAGCGACATCGACGACGACCTCGGCGCCCTCGAGCGCTTTATCCAAGCCTTCACCGGTTACTGCATTGACGCCCGAGGACGGTGACGCGGCGTTAACCTCATGGCCAAGCTGACGAAGCTTGCTCGCGAGTTTTGTTCCGATGAGTCCGCTGCCACCGATGATGACGATTTTCATGGCTTAACTCCTAATTTGTAGCCCTCTGTTGGGGCTGGGTCTCGCACCGTTGCTAACAATCGTGCGTAGTCGCGGGTTCGATTTAGCGCGGATGATGAACTCGCGCCCCAGAGGGATTGCCGCCATTCAAGAGCGATTGCTGCTTATCGCTCGGCGCTGCGCCACTCGCTCGGAGTCATGCCCTTCATGCGCTTGAATGCGGCGCCAAACGCCGTTTGAGAGGCATAGCCAAGGGCGTCGGCTATCGAAGCGATTGATACCTCCTTATCTCGGAGCATGGTGATTGCGCGTTCAATGCGCCGCTGGCGCAGCCATTCATGTGGTGCCAGGCCCGTGCTCTGCTTGAAAGCGCGACAGAAATGAAACCGGGATAATTTGGCCTCGCCAGCCAATGCACCAAGGGAAACGTCGGAGTCGTATTCAGACTGCAGGCGCTCCATTGCGCGGCGAAGAACCGACGGTGATAGCCCGCCCACTGCGCTCTCTTGTGACGAAGCAACCCCGATGTGAGCTTTCAGGAGATGAGTAGCAAGGACACAAGTGAGTTGCTGGCGAAACAGAGTGTCGATCGCAACCGCACCGTCGAGCGATTCGGTTGCAATGGAAAGAAGCTTTGCTCCGATCGCATCCGGGTGTGCGGTGCGCTCCAGTAGATCCATTGGCGCGCTGTGGCCGGCCTGTGCGGCAATCTGATCGAGCAAGAGCGGCGGCAGATAAAGTTGGACGACGTCCACCGCCCCTGGAATGTCCCAGCGCGCACTGGAGCCTGCCGGAATTATCGTGATTACTCCCTCCCTGGCGGTCCCGGCGACAAAGGAACGTCCAGAACGCCGTTCGAGTCGCTGCATCGTGCCGAAGTACGTCATCAGGACGTGGTCGGACATTGGCTCAACGACGTCATGCAATGCGCCATGTCGCCAGTGATCGATCGTCGCCTGGAGGGGGTCTATTGCAGGGGCAGTGCGGACGGGCGCGGTTTTCAAAACACGGGCCATCTCTTCCCCCGCGGGGCGCCCGAACGATTGTCGCGAGGTCGACACTTACCCGTCTCCTACGGTGCCGGGAGATTATGAGGTGCGTTAAAATTCGACTTTTGGCGCTTCGAACACAAGCGACTATCGCCTGTTTGAGCTTGCGAAGTCGCTACCTCGGGTAGTGCACCGCCGATTAAACCGGGTTGCGGCGATTTTGCACGGTTAATGCAGGAGCCGCAACATCAAGGTGTCCGCACGACGAAGCTCGTTGCACCTGCACTGCGCGATACAGATCAGTTACTCCGCGGCCTCGACGACGTTCGCGAAATCGGCTGGTACCGGACCGTCGTTTCGCTCATGCAGGTGGATCGCCGGCGTACGATCGATCAGGAGGCTGAGCGGTTCCTGGCGACTATAGTGGCCGCGCGAATCCATCATCCACTTGCGCTTGTCGATCTCGCGGGAATCGAGATCGGCAATCACCTCGCCTTCACCGGAACGCAACGGCTCGCCCAGAAATGGGCGGGAGCCGGCGAACGTTTCGCTAATTTGCAGGGCGTATCTGGGTGGAAGAGAGGTGACGTAAACGCCACCTCTCTCCTCGGGTGCGGAGAAGATTACCGTCGGCGCGATAAGCTTCTCCGCCTACTCGGCCGCGACGTCTAAGGATGTCTGCGGGCAAACGATACGGCGTACGCTGCTGCCCGATCACCAATCATTGGGTCAGCAGGCTCAATTCCGGTCGGGACTGCGCTTGGCATAAAGACGAGCTGCTGATTTGCAGCATCGTCGCCCGCGTCGGCTGAAATCGAAATCGTGCCAAGCGTTACCGTTTTGCGATCCGCCGGCCATGCAATCGAAGGATCGGCGATCTTGTCGCCATCACCAGCGATTTGCGCGACGAGACGGAACGTTATTGGACCTTCGTGGACGCGCTTTTTGATTTCGTCGGATAGATACGTAGCGGAGGCCGCTTTCGCATCTGCTTCACTGAGATAGTGCTCACCCGCCATCGGCAATATCTGGTATCGCGCGAAGGTCGCCTTCCCGTCTTTGTTCGTGAACTTGAACGAGTTCACGCCGAAATAAGGGAGAGTGGCGTAGCTTTCAGGGTTGGGCTTTGGTGCTGTCAAGAACGCTTTGGCGATGGGATGGGTCGCCAAGAATTTGTCGAGCGGGGTGGGCTTCGGCGTGTCAGGCTTGCTTGCGCCGAGCGCCACGAGAAGCTCGCGAAATTCGGCCGTCGTTGCGGAGGGAAAACCGTTGAAGGAGTGAGCGACGATGTCGGATTCGGAACCGTCCGCCAGCTTGAATTTTATTGCGATTCCGCGCGGGCTGGCCAAGCCGTCATTGTCGGCAATCGTTGGGACGCCGGCAAAATTGGAAAATCGAACGGTAATCGGTATGGTTGCGCCTTCTTGCAGATGCGGAGCGGTCGACAGCCCTGCAGCCGACGGAGACGCGGTAAAGGTTCCGGTCAAAACCGTACCTTTGGCGTGGACAGCACGGGCGCCTTTGTGAATTCCGAAAACGCCATTAAGTGCGTCTACGGAGGCTTCCGGGGAGCTTTCTTCAGCCCTGGCGCCTGTGGTAACCAGACTCAACGAGACAGCGGCCGCAAACAACATGGGAATGGCAACTTCCTTCATATCCGTTCCTCTCATACATTCGACTTGAAACAAGGCGCACGACCTCCGGTCACGAGGGCAACTTGCTGCTCGCGCTCACGTAGATGTGCGTTTGGTTCAGCGATTAGTCGGGCGAGAACCGCCCGGCGTTACGCCCTGCCCGGATGAATTTGGTAGATATGGACTCTGGTCTTCTCAAAACCATTGCCGAAGAGGCCGCCGGATACCGCCCTGTGCTGTATCGAATGGCTCTTACGCAGCTGAAGAATGCCGCTGCAGCAGAGGATGCGACACAAGAGACTCTTTTGGCCGCCATAGAAAAGGGCGCGAGTTTCGAAGGACGTTCAAGTCTGAGGACGTGGTTGTTTTCGATCCTCAGATTCAAAATATTGGACGTCATGCGCGACCAATCCAAATTCAAACGCTTCAGTGCCGGCTATACGGGTGATCGTTCCGAATCCAACGACTATGAGGTTGGCGCCATCGATGCACTTTTCGATGACTGCGGTTGTTGGGCGGAGCCGAAGGATGCCTGGACGAATCCGCACACGGTCGCGGAACGCGACGCGTTCTTCAAGGTTTTGGAGTCTTGTATGGCTTGTCTGCCGGAACGAACATCCCGTGCTTTTCTAATGCGCGAATGGCTTGAATTGGAAACACCGGAAATCTGTCTTCAGCTTGGGGTCTCCCCAGGCAATCTGCGTATTCTTCTTTACAGAGCCCGGATGCAGCTTCGGCTTTGCATGGATTTGCACTGGGAGCGGAACTGAAAGCATGACTCAGCGTATCAGCTGCAAAGACACCACTTGGCTTGTTAGCGAATCCCGCGAACGTGCGCTCACGCAGGAAGAGCAGCAAAATCTGGAACGGCACATCGAAAGATGTCCGGCGTGCCAAGGCGCAAGCAAACAATTCGAAGTGCTTTTCAGTCAGCTTAAACACTATCTGGGAAACAGTGATTCAAAGGAAAATGCGAAGGACTGATCTTTAGCGGATGCAATCCTTCACGCTTCCGCTTCGCGTACCTTGCCTCATGACGCTTGCTAGCTGGCCTTTTTCAATCCGAGCTTCCAGTTGGGCCGAACGTAATGGCACGTGTAACCGTTCGGGATGCGTTCGAGATAATCTTGATGCTCTGGCTCCGCTTGCCAAAAATCCCCGGCCGGAACGACCTCGGTGACGACCTTTCCCGGCCACAGCCCTGATGCGTTGACATCGGCAATGGTTTGTTCAGCGACGCGCTTTTGGTCCTGGCTTGTGTAGAAGATTGCTGACCGATAGCTCAGGCCCACGTCATTGCCTTGGCGGTTCAACGTCGTCGGATCATGGATTTGGAAGAAAAACTCGAGGATGTCCCGATAGCTCAACCGCGTGGGATCAAAGGTAATCTCGATGGCTTCTGCGTGGGTGCCATGATTACGATAGGTCGCGTTGGGCACGTCTCCACCGGTATATCCGACGCGCGTTGAGATCACACCTTCATACCGGCGAATGAGATCCTGCATGCCCCAGAAGCACCCGCCGGCTAGAACCGCACGTTCTTGACTCATCCAATCTCCTCCACTTGGCTAAGGTATGCGCCGTAACCTTCCGCTTCCATCTGGTCGCGGTGAATAAAGCGCAACGATGCTGAATTGATGCAGTAGCGCAGTCCGCCACGGTCTGCGGGGCCGTCCGGAAACACGTGGCCGAGATGGCTGTCGCCATGCAGCGAGCGGACCTCCGTGCGGGTCATCCCGAGCGAAGTATCCTGCAGCTCGTTCACGTTGGCCGGCTCGATCGGCTTCGTGAAGCTCGGCCAGCCGCAACCCGATTCAAACTTGTCGGATGAGGCGAACAGGGGTTCTCCCGAAACAATATCGACGTAAATGCCCGGTTCCTTGTTGTTCAAATACGCGCCTGTTCCCGGACGCTCCGTACCGCTTTGCTGCGTGACGCGGAACTGCTCAGGCGTGAGCTTGGAAATGGCGTCAGCATCCTTCTTGTATTGCTGCATTTTATTCCACCTTGGAAGCTGGGCGCCGGATCGGACGCCGACGGTTTTCCTGCCGATAATACGCCGAAACCCGTACGTTTGTTACCGGAACGCACGCGGGCAAGAGCCCAATGGAACCGGGCCATCCGCCATCGCACAGGGCATATCTTGGCGTCGTCAACTCTTCTCCGAAGAGCCGATCGACTGGCGCCTCGCTAACCGCTTACGTCTGGGGATCGTTCCCTGGCGCCGCGTCATTCAGATGCGCGGCAATCCTCTCGCGGAGATCGGCCGGCTGTGTACGCATGGTAGAGAGAAAATCGCCCAGCGCTTGCCGCATACCGTGCAACTGGTCGAGCAGATGCAGAATGACGGCGATACCCTCATCATTGACGCCGATATTGCCCTTGAGGTCGTGGATCAGATGCACTCTCGCGAGGTCGATTTCGGAAAATTGATCGTCGCCGCCTTGCTCCAGCGGAAAGAGCCAACCCTCGGCAACCCATGCTTCCAGCACATTGGCGTCCAGGTGCGTACGGACGAGAAACTCTTGACGCTGCATGCTCACTCCTCCGTCGCTTGATTTTGATTGCCAGTTCCCCGATGCCATTGCGAAATGAACCCTTCGAGTTCGGGATCGGGCTGATCGGGTAGCATCACCTTCAGCTTGACGTATTCATCGCCAGCGCTGCCGTCGGCCCGCGGCGCGCCTTTTCCCTTCAATCGCAGTATGCGGCCCGTGTTCGACCATTTAGGCAATGTCATCGAAACGGGGCCGCTTACCGTCGGCACGTTGATCTTGCCGCCAAGCACGGCGTCGCTCAGCGGTATCGGCAGTTCGATGTGGATGTCATCGCCCTTGCGCGTGAAGATCGGGTGCTCTCGCACACTGATCTCGACCAGTGCATCGCCGGGCTGTCCCCCGTTCAGTCCGCTCATGCCCTTGCCGCGGAGGCGCAGAGTTTGGCCGTCACGCGTTCCTGGCGGAATCGAAACGTCCAGCACCGAGCCATCGGGCAGCGTTACCTGGCGTTTGGCGCCATTAACAGAATCGAGAAAATCGAGCTCCAATCTGTAATGCGCATCCTGGCCGCGCATGCGAAAATTGCTGCGGGCTTCACGCCGAAAGATCGTAGAGAATATGTCATCGCCGTCGGCGAAATCGTTGTAGGCATCTGCGTTGGCGTATTTATTATCTGCCGTGCTGCCGGCGTATTCGCGATAATACTCGCGCTTCGGCCGCTCGGCGCCGCCGGCGTCGATCTCTCCGCGATCATAACGGGCGCGCTTGTCGGCGTCGCCCAAGACGTCGTACGCCGCTGAAACCTTTTTGAACTCCTCTTCGGTTTTCTTATTTCCGGGGTTGAGGTCGGGATGCAACTTCTTGGCAAGTTGCCGATAGGCCTTCTGGATTTCATCCTGAGAAGACGCCTTATTCACTCCCAAAATCGCGTACGGATCGTCGCTCACGGGGGTTTCTCCAATTCAACTGCACTCAACGGCGAGCCCCTATCATGCGGCCGATGCCAAAGAGCGAGAGCAGAACTTATCTTACCGATTTTAGAGCTCACCCAAACCCCTCGGGGGATCAATCCATTTAACCATTTCTGGGGAGCGAAGGCGGTGCGCAGAACTTTTCCGGTGCTGTCGCAGAATGAAATATCCAGGCGGTGAGCGACGCCTCAAGAAAGCCAAGGCATTTTTTAGAAAAAGCCATGTAGTTAGTATGGCAGAGCATCGCTTCAGCCGCCGACGCCGCGAGGCAATGCTCACGCTCTTGCGTTGACGCAGAGGGCTACTTCGTGGGTGGTTGGTGAGCCGGTAAGCTGTGGCTGTAGGTCGGCGTATTCACAAATTCGGCCGGTACGTCCCACATGCGCGCGGCGTACCAAACCGCCCAGGCAATGACGAACAACGTCATGACCCAAACCCACACGGGAATCGACGAGCGCGCCTCAGCGCGACGCGGATCAAACGGATCGTCGGCGCTGAACGCATCGACGGTGAAGCGGACTTTGCCGCGACGAATAGAGTGAGGGCGTAGCCCCGAGATGACGATGCCCGGACCGTTATGCACTACGAACGGAATTTCTTTGACACCTTCGTGCCCATTCTCGCCCCGCGCCAGAACAGTCAGCTTATGCGGCCCGTCCGCCAAGTGGGTGGTATCAAACAAAACCTCAGTACGCAGTTCCTGATCCGCGATCGGATGCTCTCCGTCGTCCAGATAAACGCGTACGCGAGCATTTTCCATGACTGCACCTTTGCCTTTAGTGGTCGTCACGCAGGATATCGTATTTCGGGTGACGGCGATCGGTTTCGCCGGGGCGCAACAGCATCCAAAACATGGCCGCGAAGCATCCGATGGTGATTGCTCCGGATATTGCAATGATGACGAGATTGCCGAGCAACGGCCCTGCCATATGATGATCCATGAGGTCCTCCGCTCTACTTGCCTTTGGCCCGCACGGCCGCCACGTCCTGTGCCGTCACGAGCTTGCCGTGATTGCCCCATGAGCTGCGCTCATAATTGATAATATCGGCGATGTCGGCGTCGCTGAGCTGGCTGCCAAACTCCGGCATCGCAGCATCGTATTTGACGCCGCCGATCGTGGCCCCCTCCAGGCCGAACACCACGACATGGATGTGCTTGCTCGGATCCGCGTCATTGACGGCGGGATCACCCTTGAGCGCGGGGAATGCGCCAGGCAAACCATCGCCCCCCGCCTGATGGCAGGCCGCGCAATTGGTGCTGAAGAGCTGCAGACCCTTGCCAGCACTATTGCCACCCGCTGACTGCGGAGCCGTAGAAGCAGGCGCACTTGCCTCTTTACCTTCTGCAGCCGGGGGCAACTTCTCTGCGGTTGCCGGAGCGGCCGGAGGATGGGCCATGACAGCAGCGGCTTCGCTCGCCGGCAATGGAGGCTGTTTTAACGACTGCAGATAGGCGAGCAACGCCTGCGCCTCACGTTTAGGAATTACGACGCCATGCTCAGGAGCGTGGCTTTTGGGCAGCGGCACCGGGCTGACACCTGCCGGGGCTTTGTCTACGACCTCAAACATCCAGGGAAAGGACGGCATGATCGAGTCCGGTACTACTGCACGTGGATTATAGAGATGAATGTATTGCCATACCGCACTTGGCTGACGCATGCCGACGTTGGTGAGGTCGGGGCCGGTGCGTTCCGAGCCGAGCAGCTCCGGTGTCTGATAAGCAAAATCGCCGGGCGCCGATGGCCGCCCAAAGACTTTGTCTTGCGCCAACGGACGGACCTGCTGGGTATGGCAGTAGCTGCAGCCGTTCGAGACGTAGACGTCGCGGCCTTCGGCTTCGAGCGCCGTCAGAGGTTTAACTCCGGGTCCCGGCGGGGTCTGCGAAAGAGTAATGCCGGGGAGAACGCCCATCACGAGAGCGAGGCCTGCATAGACCAGTGTCGAACCACCGGCGATCAGCACCAGCTTGTTCATGCCACGTCTTCCCTGGCCAGCTCCGGCACCAGCGGCACGGCCTTGGCACTTGTGCCATACGTCATGCACCAGACGTTCCAGGCGAATACGAAGTGGCTGAGAAACATGAGCACGCCGCCGATGCCTCGCCACACGTAAAACGGCTGCATGTCGATGACCGACTGGATGAACGGCAACTCACGCACCCAATCCAATCCCTGGACCGTGCCACCGATCGACAACGAAATGACGTAGATAAAGCTGCCGACCAGCGCCATCCAGAAATGGAGCGCCAGACCAACCTGACTTGGGTATTTACCTGTTGCCGCCGGTAACAGGGTATAGACGCCGCCCCAAATGGCGAAGGTCACGAAAATGTACATTGTGAGATGCGAGTGACCGACGGTGAAATTGGTCAGATGCCAAATCGCCTGCAGAGACCGGAAAGCTTCAAAGGTTCCCTGAGTGGAGCCGAGCAAATAGCCCATGACGGCGACGAAAATGAACGCCAACGTACATGACTCACGCATCAGGCCATATCGGCCGCGCATGGTCAGCAGGAAATTGGCGGTGCCGCCCAACACCGGAACGAGCATCGCCACACTGAACACGATGGCCGTGGTCTGCAGCCACCAGGGGAGCGGGGTGAATAGAAAATGGTGGGCGCCGATGATCGGATAAAAGACCAGGTTGGTCCAGAACGCGAAGACGCCGAGCGCATACGAATAGATCGGACGATTGAGCAATTTGGGTAAGGCGTAATAGAACATACCCAGCGCCAACGGCGTGAACCACATGCCCACGGCGTTGTGCATGTAGAAGCCGGACACGGACACTTGTCCGAGGCCGAATTGATACCACGGCAAGACCGCCACCACCGCGATGATGCATGTCCATAAAACGCCGCCCATCGTGTACCAGTTGGACAGGTAGATATCGTCGGTTGTCCGTCGCGCGACTGTAGCGACCAAATTCCAGGCGGTGACCACCAGCGCCGCCAGGAATATCAGCCGGATCGGCCATGGCCATTCCCGGAATTCCAGATTGCCGTCGTTGTAGCCGAGGTCGAGCGCGATGGTACCGGCAACGGCCGCCAGGTTGAACAACCACAGTCCGATCCAAGCCAGTCGCACGCTATAGAGCGACGTTCGGCTACTGCGCACGGCGACGTAATACGCCAGACCGACAAGAGCGACGCTGGCCCAGCCGTAAAACGTCGCGTTCGTGTGGATCGGCCGTAATCGTCCGAAGGTGAGCCATGCGCCCGATCCGAACTCCGGCGCGCCGAACTTATAGGCGAGCAAAATACCAACGAAGGTCGAGAAAATAAGCCAGGCGGTTGCCGAGATCGTGTATGCGGCGAAAACCCGAACCAGCGCCTGATCTTCTTGTTCAGCCGTGCGGGATGGAAGTGCCGTCACCGTTTGCTGCAAGGCAGGCCTCCTTCTTCGCCACTATCGACGGTCACGCTCGGACCGGATGTTCGGTCGCGAGCCTCCCACGATAAGATACATTGTCAATGTTGCTATTGTCGCGATCCTTATTTGTAGCCGCCAAGTCGCAGGCTGTCTCGTGGTTACTGACGTCGCCTACACGCCCTTACCGGGCGCGACTTTCTGCATTTCTTCGATAGCCAGAACAGAATGAGCGTAGGCGCCCCCGGCGCGCATTTCGGCCGCGACCCAGATCGCCTCGATCAACTCCTTCTCTGTCGCGCCATGTCGCAAGGCTGCTTTTGTGTGACCCTTTATGCAGTACGGGCACTGCGTGACGTGCGCCACGGCGACAGCGATGATCTGCTTGATTTTAGCGGGTAATGCGCCGTCCGCGAAGACCGTTTGGCTGAACGCCTGAAAGGCCGCCTCGGTGTCCGGCGACAATTCCCGCCGTTTCTGCGCGAGTTCTCGTGTCGATGATGGATACATTGCGTCCGGCATGCAGGTCTCCTCGTTAAGAGTGAGCAAGCCTGCAGCGACGGGCCGCCCATCTGGTTAATGTCGATTGTGAACGGATATCGGAATCGCCCGAAGGCGTAGAGATCCTCGACGCTTCGCCGTGCGCGGATTTTCGCGTTCAAGATTGACGCGCTCGCCCCGACGCAGCGTTAACGATTTCGAGAGCGGATGGCTCGCTGACTTCGCACGCGGGCTCTTCTGAGCTTGAAAACGAATCTCTGCTGTGCCCAGAGAAGCAAGGCGCTGATGGTTGCTGCGGCGAAACCGAAAATTGCGGAGGTCATGGCGTACAAATCCTTCATACCGAGGCGGGCTGTTGCACCGTCTTATCAAGGCAGGTCTTTTGAATATAGGAATTGCACGAGCCGCGGATAATCGGGCAGTTTTACCTACGCACAAAAAAACTCGGAGCGACGCCGTCTTCCAAGCTGAGACACTTCAGCTCATTTGACATAAGTGAACCTGCACCCGATAGTACTCTAATGTTGATACTGGCAGCTTTTCATCTGAAGCTCCCCAACGCGGGGACCGAAGTCGCGGGCGTTTAGCCCCGGCTTGGTCCGCCATGCGTCCACCCCCAAGCCGGGGTCGTCTAGCTTTTCTCTAATTTACAATCCGAACCAGTCGCATCCGGAACATTGCGCGAGTTGCGCATGTCTGTCCGGTGTAACTGCGCGCGTTCAACGAGGTCAAACATGCTCTATCACGCACCAGCGAACATGCTGCCGCGAATTATGGTCAGCGAAACTGAGGAACACCTTCTAACCCTGCTGGCGACGGCGGAATTGATGCGCCGGCCGCAGGACGCCGCACGCACTCTTCTCGCCGAGATGGAGCGTGCCGACGTGGTTTCCGATGGAGTCATGCCGGCAGACGTCATACGCATGAATTCACGCGTCGAATTTGAGATCGACGGTGGCAAACCGCAGCAAGCGGAACTCGTTTTTCCGCGCGACGCAAACATCGACGAAAAGCGGATCTCTGTTCTGACGCCGATCGGGGCGGCACTGATCGGCCTTTCAACGGGTCAAATGATGATGTGGCGCGGACGTGACGGCCGGCCCCACAAGCTACGAGTGGTGTCTGTTGCGGAACCGGTGGTTCGCAATCACGATGAAACATTGAGTTGATGACAACTAACACAACGCTGGCGGCGAGGCTTCGCCGCCAGCGTTAAAGGTGGCGGCGAGGCCTCTGCTTCTTCGTTGAATTGCCGGCGCTTGCCATGCTGGCACTGAGGGCAGGAATAGCCGCTCAATTTTGCGCGATTGGAATTAGCGTCATATCGCGCATGGCGACGAACGCCCTAACTCGTCCGACCCGGCGGGCGGCGAATCCGGTCTAGCGGGCCGTTTCACTAAGGCAAAACGTGCCGGCTTGCTCTAGCTGCTTTTAAGATGTATAAAAAATATATCTTTGGCGTAACGCCTGGTTCGCGCCGATTTTGCACGCCAGCCGCTCAGTTCTAGTTGGGCTCGCAGATGCCGCGCAGATCAGGCAAGTGCCCACGGCACGCGATTCCATCTCGACTTCCGTTCAATGGGTCTGCGGGATATGGCAACTGAGCGCACTGTGTATATCGTCGACGACGATCCTGCCATTCGGGAGTCGCTGGCGATCCTGTTGAAGATATCGGGCGTCAACGGGCGTGTCTTTGAGACCGCGGAAGAATTCCTTGCCGCGCTCAAGGACGACAAACCCATCTGCGCGTTAGTCGATGTTTTCTTGCCGGGCATGAATGGCCTTTCGCTTCAGCAGCGATTGGCCGACCGGCAGATCGAGGCGGCGCTCATTTTCATGACGGGTCAAGCGGACGTGACCATGGCCGTTAAGGCCATGCGCGCCGGCGCCATGCATTTTATCGAGAAGCCGTTTGACCCCGACGAACTTCTTGAGGCCATCAATGATGCTGTTCACCACCAGAGCGAACTCGAGGAACTGCATGCCAAGCGGGCTGAGACGGAACGGGTTCTGAATACTCTGACGCCACGCGAGCTGGAAGTGTTCTCGCTCCTTATGGAAGGTCATCCTAACAAGATGGTCGCGGCACGCCTTGGTATCAGCACCCGGACGGCTGAGCATCACCGCTCCAACATCATGGCGAAGATGAAGGCTCGAACGATTCCTCAACTCGCAAGGATGTCAGCCGGATTTATGGATTTGCCTCGACACAGCGTAGGTAGAACTACCGCTTCTCAGCATACGTCTCGGTTACTAAATGCAGGAGAGAGACGTCTGTCGCTTGAATAGCAATTGCCTCACTCCCCCGTTTGACGTTCGCGACGGGCGTCTCCTTAGAGCCAACCTTGCAACAGCTGCTGTTCAAGCGTGGCTCCGTCTTCGGGGCGAACTCAAGCTCCGCGAACAAGGAGAACTCGATGAGCATATGGAAAAAGCCGTTGGGCGTTATGTGCGCCGCGGTCGTCCTGTCGCTGCCGGCCATGGCAAACGACGACGTCATTAAAAACTCCAGCGATCCAAACAATTGGGCACAGCAGGCAGGCGACTATGCCAACACTCGCTATTCCAAGCTGGATCAGATCAATACCCAGAACGTCGGCAGTCTAAAAACCGCGTGGACGTTTTCGACGGGTGTGCTGCGCGGGCATGAGGGTTCGCCGCTCGTCATCGGCAATATAATGTACATCCACGGGCCCTTCCCGAATCCGGTTTATGCGCTCGATCTCGACAACGATCAGAAGATCTTGTGGAAGTACGAGCCCAAACAGGATCCAACCACTATTTCCGTCATGTGCTGCGATACCGTCAACCGTGGTGTGGCTTATGCGGATGGCAAGATCTTTTTGAACCAGGCAGACACGACGCTGGTGGCACTCGACGCCAAGACAGGTAAGGAAGTTTGGAAGGTCGTGAACGGCGATCCCAAGAAGGGAGAGACTGGCACGAACGCTCCGCTCGTCATCAAGGACAAGGTGATTGTGGGAGTTTCCGGCGCCGAATTTGGAATCCGCGGGCGCATCACCGCTTACAACGTGGCTGATGGCAAGCTCGTCTGGCGCGCCTACTCGTCGGGGCCTGATAACGAGATCCTGGTCGACCCAGAAAAGACGATGTCGCTCGGCAAGGCCGTCGGCAAGGATTCCTCACTTAAGACGTGGAACGGCGATCAGTGGAAGATTGGCGGCGGCTCGACGTGGGGCTGGTTCTCATGGGATCCCAAATTGAACCTTTTATACTACGGCACAGCGAACCCCTCGACTTGGAACTCGGTCCAGCGCGCAGGCCCCGATGGCAAGCCGATCGATCAGAAGTGGACGATGACGATCTTCGCGCGCAATCCCGATACCGGAGTCGCGGCATGGGCCTATCAGATGACGCCGTTCGACCAGTGGGACTATGACGGTGTCAACGAGATGATTCTCGTCGACGACCTCGACGTAAAGGGCGAGAAGCACAATGTTCTCGTGCATTTTGATCGCAACGGGCTGGCTTATACGTTGGATCGCAAGACAGGCATTCCCCTCGTCGTGGAGAAATTTGATCCGGCAGTGAACTGGACGTCGGGCGTCGATTTGGATCCGAAGAGCGCCAACTACGGACGTCCTGCAGTCGTTGCAAGCAAATCTCCCTTCACGGGCGGACAGGATGTCAACACGAAGGACATTTGCCCGGCTGCACTTGGAACGAAGGACGAGCAGCCGGCTGCGTATTCGCCGTTGACGGGTCTATTCTACGTACCGACGAACCACGTCTGCATGGACTATGAGCCGTTCAAGGTGTCCTACACCGCGGGACAGCCCTATGTCGGCGCCACGCTCTCTATGTTTCCGGCTCCTGACAGCCACGGCGGCATGGGCAATTTCATAGCCTGGGATGCCGGCAAAGGTAAGATCGTCTGGTCGAACAAAGAACCGTTCTCTGTCTGGTCGGGCGTGCTCACCACCGCCGGTGGCATTGCCTGCTACGGTACGCTTGAAGGCTATTTCAAGTGCGATGACCAAAAAGACGGCAAGAACCTCTACAAGTTCAAGACGCCGTCCGGCATCGTTGGCAACGTGTTCACCTATACGCACAAGGGCAAGCAATACATCGGCGTTTTCTCAGGCGTTGGTGGCTGGGCCGGAATCGGCTTGGCTGCTGGCTTGACGAACCCGACGGACGGCCTTGGTACCGTAGGTGGTTACGCAGGTCTCAAGAGCTACACAGCTCTCGGCGGTTCGCTGACCGTGTGGACGCTGCCGTAGCCCAGGCTCAAGAATTTAGCCGGCGCAGTTCAAACCTGCGCCGGCTTTTTTTCCGAAATCGATCTCACGCATTCACCGCACTGAATGCTTGTGATGTGACAGTAAATCAATCACGCGGCACTTGGCGATGCGCCCCTTGGCGCACGTCTCGATCATGTTTTCCAGTTCTGCCTTCAGCTCCATAAGCCTCTCGATACGGCTGGTGACGGCATGAAGATGCGCTCGCGCCAGCGCATCCACTTTCGCGCATGAGCGTTTGGGATGCTGCGCTAAACCGAGCAACTCCCGTATGGCTTCGACCTCGAATCCTAACTCCCGCGCATGGCGGATGAACCGCAGGCGATCAACCGCGGCCGGTCCATAGAGGCGCCGGTTGCCTTCGCTCCGTGGCGGCGGCCGCAACAAGCCAACGCTCTCATAGTAGCGGATGGTCGGTATCTTTACCCCGGTCTTGCGGGAAAGAAGTCCGATTGGCATGACATCGCTCATTTTTCCACTTGCTCCTCTAGTCGCTAGAGATTGTACGCTCTGCGGCATGACAGCGAAATCACCGCGCAGCGATAGTTGCCAAGCCACCGCCTGCGGGTGCCATGGCACCCCCCGGTTCGATGGGTTGGACTCGCGTTACAAGCGCGTGCTGTGGACGGTCATCGCCGTCAACGCGATGATGTTTGTCGTTGAGATGGTCGCTGGCCAACTTGCCGGTTCTCAAGCGTTGCAGGCCGACGCCTTGGATTTTCTCGGCGACACCCTGACCTACGGCATTAGTCTCGCCGTCATCGGCCGTTCCCTGACCGTGCGTTCCGGCGCCGCGTTGGCGAAGGGATTGAGTCTGTCGCTGATGGGACTGTGGGTATTCGGCAGTACAATTTATCGGGTGCTGATTTTGGGGCTGCCGCGCGCTGAAATCATGGGCAGCATCGGATTCCTCGCGTTGGCTGCCAACTTGGCCAGCGTATTGCTGCTGTCGCGCTACAAGGATGGAGACGCCAACGTGCGCTCGGTATGGCTTTGTTCGCGCAACGATGCCATCGGCAATGTTGCGGTGATGGTCGCAGCGATTGCCGTGTGGCAAACCGCCAGTGCGTGGCCGGACCTGCTGGTCGCAGGGATCATGGCGGGCGTGTTTTTAACGTCCTCAGTGCAAATCCTCCGCCAAGGATGGCTTGAACGCCAAGAGGCTGCGGCAGCCAGGAATTACGTGTAATTTCCTGTCCGGCCATGTGCCGAGCGGCTTTGTTGCCAGATTCCTTCACGTGTGGCAGTCTAGCGTTGTGAGAAAACGTCTATTCCAGCGCTGGTTTGTTGGCCTCGGCATGCTTGCCATGCTCGGGGCGCTCATTAGCATGCCTATGACGTCGACCTACGCATTCGCAATGGCGGCGGGAGCGAAGACGGCGACCACCGCGTCAATGGACGAGATGCCTTGTCACAAGCCGGCAAAGCCGTGTCCCGATTGCCCGCAGAAGGTCTGCCCGGATTTGGGCACCTGTTTGGTCAAGTGCTTCCAACCGCTATCACCGCCCGTCACCGAAGCTGACTTGCAGCGTGATGTGGTGAGTGCGCGCGTGCGGCCCGAGCCATCGCAGGTTCCGGCAACGTCTCTTATTCCCCCCCTGCTTCGACCTCCCAGCGTCTGAACCACGCCCACCGGGCGTGAGGCGGAGCTGCGGCTGATGCCGCGGCTTTGCATGCGTTTGGCCATGGTGGCCTGCGCGTGGTTCACGACAACAGGAGACTTTCAACATGCAACGCAATTTTTTGCGTACGGCTGCCATTGGCGCGGTGCTGCTCGCCGCTATGGCCGGCTCGGCTTTGGCCGACACCAAGGACTACGAGTTCCAGCTCATCGACAAAGAGGTCAAGCAGGGCGAAGCCGTCATCGCGGTCAAGCTGATCCACAAACCTTCCGGCCGGGCCATCCCCGATGCGGTGATCTTCGCCAAGCGCATCGATATGGGTCCAGAATCCATGGAGTCCATGACGGCGCCGCTGGAGGCCGTGACCTCAACCGAGCCCGGTGTCTACCGTTTCAAGACGGACCTGACGATGGCGGGCGACTGGGCGTTATCGCTCGGCGCCAAGGTGCAGGGCGAGACCGGTACGGTTGAGAGCAAACTCATCCTCAAGGCCACCGAGTGAGCGCGCTCATCAAGGGGATGGCAACCGTCGCGGCCATTGTGGCTGCGGCGGGAGCCGGGCTGTGGGCCGGTCAGACCGGAGTGGTCAAGCTGCCGTTGCTGGGCTCGACGGTCGCGACGGAACCCTCGCCGGCGAAGGCCACCGGACCGGTGATCTATTACCGCGACCCCAGCGGCAAACCACTCTATTCGCTGACGCCGAAGTCCGTCGGCGGCGGGCAGCCTTATGTTGCTGTCTACGCAAGCGAGGACGTGAGCTTCGACAAGGCGAAGTCCAAGACTGTTTCCAAGTCGTCGGAACGCAAGGTCAAGTTCTACCGCAATCCCATGGGTCTGCCGGATACGTCTCCGACGCCGAAAAAAGACGCGATGGGGATGGATTACATCCCTGTCTACGAGGACGAAGGCGACGGTAGTTCAATCAAAGTTTCGCTGGGTAAGATCCAGCGCACCGGCGTCGAGACCGTCACGGTCGGCAAGCACCCCATCACCCGCACGATCAAGGCTCCGGGTGTCGTTCAACTCGATGAGCGGCGCATCGTAGTCGTCTCACCACGCTTCGATGGCTATGTCGAAACGGTTGGGCCGGTGACTACCGGTACCCACGTCAAGAAGGGCGACGTTCTCGCAAAAGTCTTTGGGCAAGACGTGCTCAATGAAGCTGCACGCCTCCTGATCGAACAGAACACCGATGGGACGCGCGACGGCGAAGCGTTCGCTCCTTCTGGTCTCAAAGGCTCATCCGGAGTAGCCGTCGGTGCGACGCGCCGCCTGCAAAACCTCGGCGTACCCGAGGCGTTCATGCAGCAGGTGAAGCGCGAGCGGCGCGTGCCGGACACATTCGAATATCGCTCGCCGATCGATGGCGTGATCCTCGAACGCAATTGGAGCGACGGTCAAGGCTTCAAGGCCGGCGACGTTGGGTTCAGGATCGCCGACCACTCGCAGGTTTGGATGATGGCGGATGTGGCCGAAGGCGACATCGCCTCGATCAAGATAGGCCAGAAGGTCACGATTACAACGCGGGCTTACCCGGGCCGAACGTTCGGCGGCACCGTAACGGTTGTCTATCCACATCTCGTGAAAGAAACCCGCACGGTGAAGGTGCGTGTCGCGCTGCCGAACCCCGACCTGGCGCTGTTACCGGACATGTACGGCGAGGTCGAGATCGCGACGGGCGCCGACCAAAATGTCATCGCGGTACCGGCAAGCGCCATCATCCACAACGGCAACCGCCAAGTCGTCTTGCTGGATCTTGGCGAGGGCCGTTTCGAACCGCGCGAAATCAAGGCCGGCCGACGGGGAGACGGCTTCGTGGAAGTCAGCAGCGGCGTTGCCGAGGGCGACAGGATCGTCGTCAACGGCAATTTCCTGATCGATGCCGAAAGTAATCTGCAAGCCGCCCTGAAAGGTTTTACCGCCCCCGTAACGACGGACCCCAACCAATGATCGCGCGGCTCATTGGCTGGTCGGCCAGAAACCTGACGCTAGTATTGATCGCCACCGCCTTCGCGGTGGTGGCAGGCATATGGGCGGTGCGGACGCTGCCGCTGGATGCCATTCCCGACCTCTCCGACACGCAGGTCATCGTCTACACCGCGTTCCCCGGCCAGGCGCCGCAAGTGGTCGAGGATCAAGTCACCTATCCGCTCACCACCGCGATGCTCACCGTGCCGCGATCGAAGGTGGTGCGCGGGTTTTCGTTCTTCGGCGTATCGTTCGTCTACATCATCTTCGAGGACGGCACGGACATCTACTGGGCACGCTCGCGCGTACTCGAATATCTCAACGCCGCCGCCAAACGATTGCCGGCGGGCGTCACGCCAGCACTCGGACCCGACGCCACGGGCGTCGGCTGGGTCTATCAATACGCGGTACTTGGTAAGAACAAGTCGCTTGCGGATTTGCGGTCGTTGCAGGATTGGGACATTCGCTTTGGCCTCTCCAAGGCCGAGGGCGTGGCCGAAGTTGCGAGCGTCGGCGGTTTCGTCAAGCAGTATGACGTCGTCGTCGATCCCGGCCGCTTGCGCACGCTCGGTATTCCGTTGGCAAAAATCCGCGACGTCATTCGCGGCAGCAACATGGACGTCGGCGGGCGCACGCTGGAACTTTCCGAACACGAGTTCATGGTGCGCGGTCGCGGCTACCTCAAAGGCGTCGGCGACATCGAAAATATCGTCGTGAAGTCGGACGGCGGTATCCCGGTGTTGATGAAGGACGTTGCCCGCGTTGAACTTGCGGGCAATGAACGTCGCGGCATCGCCGAACTCAATGGCGACGGCGAAGCGGCGGGCGGCATCGCGCTGCAACGCTTCGGCGCCAATGCGCTGACCGTCATCGACAACATCAAAGACCGGATCAAGGAGATTTTGCCCTCGCTGCCCGAAGGGACGGAGATCGTGCCGGTCTACGACCGGTCGGAGCTGATCCACCGTGCCATCGCCACACTCAATTCGACGCTGTTCGAAGAAAGCCTGATCGTGGCGCTGGTGTGCATCGTCTTCCTGCTGCACGTCCGGAGCGCGCTGGTCGCTATTCTCATGCTCCCTGTTGGGATACTGATGGCGTTCGTTGCCATGAAGCTCCTTGGCATCGGCTCCAACATCATGAGCCTCGGCGGCATTGCCATCGCCGTCGGCGCGATGATCGACGCGGCCATTGTCATGATCGAGAACGCGCACAAACACCTGGAGCGTGCGCCACCTGGTAAGCCGCGCGCGGAAATCCTGGTTGAAGCCGCCGCCGAGGTCGGGCCAGCGCTATTCTTTTCGCTGCTCATCATTACTGTCTCGTTTCTGCCGATCTTCACGCTGGAATCTCAGGAAGGGCGACTATTCGGCCCGCTGGCGCTCACGAAGACCTTCGCGATGGCGGCAGCGGCCATTCTCTCGGTGACGCTGGTTCCGGCACTGATGATCATCTTCGTGCGCGGCCGCATCATACCGGAGGCGAAAAACCCGCTGAACCGGGCGCTGATTGCAATCTACCGGCCTGTCATCCGAACTGTTCTAAAGGCCAAGACGCTGACGATCGCGTCTGCGGCTCTGATCCTTGCGGTGTCGGTGTGGCCGGTGACGCAGGTCGGCAGCGAGTTCATGCCAAACCTCAACGAGGGCACGCTGCTCTACATGCCGACAACTCTACCGGGCTTGTCGGTCACGAAATCAGCCGAGCTACTGCAAACCCAGGACCGCATCATCAAATCGTTCCCCGAAGTCGCGTCGGTTTACGGCAAGGCGGGCCGTGCCGAGACCGCGACCGATCCGGCGCCGCTCGAAATGTTCGAGACCATCATCAATCTCAAACCGAAGGAGGAGTGGCGGCCGGGGCTGACGCTCGACGGCCTCGTCGCGGAAATGGATGAGGCGCTGCAGTTTCCCGGCGTCTCGAACGCTTGGACGATGCCGATCAAGGCACGCATCGACATGCTGTCGACCGGCATTCGCACGCCGGTGGGCGTCAAGGTCATCGGCAACGACCTCACGGCGATGGAGAAGGTTGCCCGCGAGGTCGAGACCGTCCTGAAAACGGTTCCAGGCACATCGAGTGCCTATGCCGAGCGCGTACTCGGCGGCTACTACCTCGACGTCATTCCCAATCGCGACCGGCTGGCGCGCTACGGCCTCATGGTTTCCGACGTGCAGGACGTGGTGGCGATGGCGCTCGGTGCCGAACCGATCACCACAACGGTCGAGGGGCGGGAACGCTACACGGTCGCAGTCCGCTACCCGCGTGACCTGCGGTCCGATCCGCATGCGATCGCCAAGGACGTGCTGGTATCGTTGCCGAATGGCGGAGGCACCGTGCCGTTGGGTGAAGTCGCAGACATCGAGCTCACCCAAGGGCCGACCAGCATCCGCACCGAGAACGCCAAGCTCGCCACCTACGTCTACGTTGACATTCGCGGCCGCGATCTTGGCGGCTACGTTGCCGCTGCGCGAAAGGCGGTCGACGAAAGGGTGCAGCTACCTGCGGGAACCTACCTCGTCTGGAGCGGCCAGTTCGAATATCTGCAACGTGCCGAGGCTCGATTACAATTGGTTGTACCGGTCACACTGATGCTCATCTTCCTGTTGCTCTACCTCAACTTTCGGCGCCTCACGGAAACGCTCATCGTCATGCTCTCGCTGCCGTTCTCGTTGGTCGGCGGGTTCTGGCTGATGTGGTGGCTGGGGTTCAACCTGTCCGTCGCCGTGGCGGTCGGGTTCATCGCGCTAGCCGGCGTCGCCGCCGAAACCGGTGTGGTGATGCTGATCTATCTCGATCACGCAGCCAAGGAACTACAGGCCAAGTGCTCCAAGGAGGCACGGGCATACACACGCGCCGACCTCTACGATGCGATCATGATTGGTGCCGTAGACCGCGTGCGGCCCAAGATGATGACGGTGGTGGCGATCATGGCCGGTCTGCTGCCCATCATGTGGAGCACTGGGACGGGCTCTGAAGTCATGCAGCGCATCGCGGTGCCGATGATCGGCGGCATGGTGTCGTCGACGCTGCTCACGCTGGTGGTCATTCCCGCCATCTACGGGCTGGTCAAAGGGTGGCAACTTCCCCGACAGCGGCAGACGGCGAAATTTCACGACGAGGCTGTCATTGGTTCCTGACGCTGATATCCGGAACTTGCCCTAACCGGGAGTTCGCTCAACTGCGCGATACAGCGAGGTGCTGTCGGTCGCTTTGCGAAGCTCCGATTGAATCGTCGGATCGCGCAAGCTGCGAGCAACGCAAGCAAGGCTGTTAAGATGTGCCGTGGGCGGCGATGCGGGTAGCAAAAGGAAGAATATGATGTCCACCGGCTCGCCATCGACGGCATCGAAATCGATGGGGTGGAGAAGCCGCACCATGAAGCTGTAGGGCTTTTTCAAATCCGCGAGGCGCGTGTGCGGTATTGCAATGCCTTGTCCAAGACCCGTCGATCCCAATTCTTCTCGCCGCATAACTTCGGCGAATAGGGTCTGTGGCGGAAGTTCCACGACCGGAGCGGCGCGGTTGCAGAGTTCGCGCAGAAGCGATGCCTTGTCGAACCGCTGGTTTTCGATCATCACGTTCGACGGACTGAGAATGTCCTTGACTAACATACGAACTCCAATGGCGCGCGCCGCAACCATCGGTCGCGCAGTTTTTGCCAGATGCGTTTTCCCGTCATTGTGTATCGGGTGCTTGTAGCCGGTAGCCGACGCCGGTCTCCGTGAGAAGAAACTGCGGTCGCTCAGGGTCGGCTTCCAGCTTTTGGCGTAAGTGCCGAACATAAACACGAAGGTGCTGCGAATCTGCCGATGGCCCCCACAGTTCGGAAAGGAGGAACTTGTGCGTCAGCACTTTTCCAGCGTGCTGAACAAGGATGCGGAGAAGATCATATTCTTTCGGCGAAAGCTTTACCTCTTTATCCCGGACTACGACGATGCGGCGTACCAAGTCGACGGATAAACCGTCAAGGCGGAAGATTGGCCGTTCACCCTGCGTATGCAGCTGATGGCGAAGGGCCGTACGGAGACGGGCCAGTAATTCATTCATTCCAAACGGCTTCAGCACATAATCGTCCGCACCGGTGTCGAGCGCTTGCACTTTAGCGCTTTCGTCCGCCCGGCTCGACAACACGATAATAGGCGTGGCTTCCGCTCTTGCGCGCAAAAGACCAAGTAACTCGAGCCCTTGAATATCGGGAAGTCCGAGATCCAGGATAATCAGATCGGGTTTTTCGGCAATAAGCTCCAGCGCCGCCTTGCCGTTCGGCGCTTCCAAAACCTGGTAACCCTGCGTGCCAAGGCCTGTCCGCAGGAGCTTGCGAATAGGCGGCTCGTCGTCAATGACGAGGATTCGGATCGGGGCTCCGGTCATGCGGTATCCACTACTTCCAAGGCGGCGGCGACCGGCAACATGATCGTGAAAACGGCACCTTGTTTGTCGGTGCGGTTGCCTGCTTCGATGGTTCCATGCATGGCTTCGATGAAGCCGCGGGATATCGCAAGACCCAATCCCGTTCCAGCCCTCACGCGATCGCCCTTTTGGACGCGATAAAACCGTTCGAAGACCAATTCAAGATCGTCAGGCGGGATGCCCGGTCCTTCATCGAGCATCTGCAGGTATACGTTGTGCTCCGCGCCCCACGCGCGGACGTGAATTGTGGAACCTGGGTTGGAATATTTGGCGGCGTTGTCGAAGAGATTGAACAGAACCTGTTCGAACAGAACCGGATCGATCTCGACGAGCGGCAGGTTCTCGGCAAGCTCGAGCTGAACTGTGTGCTCGCCTAGAATCTTGTTGGCGCTCTTGAGCGCGGCGCCGATCGATTCTCGTATATCATACAGGCTGCTGTTGGGCTTTACCGCTCCGGATTCGAGCCGCGTCATGTCAAGCAGGTTGGCGATGAAACGATTCAGCCTTTCAGACTCTTCGATTATCGTCGTGACAAGATCGGCCTTTTCCGCATCCGTCAATTTCGCCGACAGCTCTCTAAGGGCTCCGGCGCTACCTAAAATTCCGGCCAGCGGCGTTCTAAGATCATGAGAAAGGGATGTGAGTAGCGCTGCGCGCAACCGATCCCGCTCGAGGCTGATCCGTGACTTCTCTACGTCTTCAACCAGATTGACTCTCTCGATAGCCAAGGCGCCCTGGTCGGATAGAGCAGTCAGCAGCCGGCGCTGATCAGGCGTCAGCATCGGCCCGGTCTTGTCGTCATCAATTCCGAGCACGCCGACGATACCTCGACCCGTGCGCAGCGGTAGGAACAAACGCTTGGCACCGGGCAGCGTATCCGCCCCTCGGCCCGCTGCGCGGTTGTGTTCCCAGGTCCAAGTGGCGGCAGCGATGTCCGCTTGGTCGAGGGTGTCCTCCGGCGGATATCCTGCTCTGAGCTCGAGAGTGTTTTCATTGGGGAGAAGCACGACAACACGTACCTTGAGCATCGACGCGATTTGGTGCACGGATACCCACAGCACGTCATCGAGCGTACCGGTGCCCGCCAACTTTCGGCTGAAAGCATAAAGCTGTTCCGTGGTGCGGGCGCGCGCCACGGCGATGAGTGCTTGACTGCGCACCTGGGCCGCGAGCTTCGATACGATAATCGCAACGACCACAAACAACACGAACGACGCAATGTTCGTCGGGTCGGAAATAGTCAGTGTATAGAGCGGCGGCAGGAAGAAGTAGTTATAGCAGAGCGTCGCCAGAACGCTGGCCGATAACGATGCGACGAGGCCGAAGCGAACCGCGATTCCTATAATGGCCGTCAGGAATACGAGATCGACGCTTTCTGTGCCTACCCAGGTTCTGACGAGCAGACTTACGCCTAGCGCCGCCGCAACGGACAACGCCGCTGCGACAAACGGCGTCGGGTTAAAGCTACGCGGCTCCGGCTGCGCGGAACCCATCGCCGGCTTGGGCAGATGTTCTACCGGTCCGATATCGCCGATCACGTGAACGCTGGTCGAGCCGCTCCGCCGCACGAGATCGTGGACAATCGATCCATTCAAGATCTCAAACCAGCGCGACCGCGTCGTTTTTCCGATGACGATATGCGTGACATTTTTCGATCTGGCGAAAGCGATAATATCTTCGGCTATGTTGCGCGCCTGGGCCGGTATCGTAATTGCCTCGCCGCCCAAATGTTCTGCCAGTCGAAGAGCTTGCGATATGCGATCGCGATCCTCTTCGGCAAGCTGCAGCGTTCTGTCCGTTTCAAACGTCAAAGCCGTAAAGCCGGCGTGGAGCCGATCCGACATTCTCTTCGCGTAGCGCACCAGCATCGCGGAGCGGGGATCTTCGTTGACACAGACGAGGATATGGTCGCCGGCCGCCCAAGGGCCTTGAATGGCGTTGGCCTGCATGTGGCTGAGGAGCTGGTCGTCGACTTGCTCTGCCGTGCGTCGCAACGCAAGCTCCCGGAGCGCCGTCAGATTGCCCGGCGAGAAATAATGTCGAAGCGCACGCTCGGCTTGCTTGGAAACGTAGACCTTTCCATCCTTCAGGCGTTCGATCAGATCTTCCGGCGTGAGATCGACAAGTTCGATATCGTCAGCCCGGTCGAGGATTGAATCGGGAACCGTCTCCCGAACTCGAATCCGCGTGATCTGGGCAACTACGTCGTTCAGGCTCTCGACGTGTTGAATATTGATGGTCGTGTAGACATCGATCCCCCGGTTCAAGAGTTCTTCGACATCCAAATAGCGCTTGGGATGGCGGCTGCCAGGAGCATTGGTATGAGCGAGTTCGTCAACCAATGCGAGCTGGGGATGACGCGCGATCAGCGCATCAATATCCATTTCTTCTATCAGCTTATTGCGATAGGAAACGACGCGGCGCGGAATAATCTCAAGTCCATCTAGTAATGCCGCAGTCTCGCTCCGGCCGTGAGTCTCGACAACTCCAACGACGACGTCGACGCCGTCCTTCTGCTTCATCCGCGCGGTTTGAAGCATTTCGTAGGTCTTGCCGACGCCGGGCGCTGCTCCGATAAAAATCTTCAGTCTTCCGGCGCGCCTCTCCTCTCGCCGAACGGTCTCTAGCAAAGCGTCCGGTGATGGCCGCGTGTCGGCGTCGTTTCGCTGATCTGACATCAGCTATTGTATCCACTAAAATTCGCAGCGGTTCTACCGAACCCTATTTGATATCGGCTTTGTCGAGTGCCAGGTTCAAGGCCAAAACGTTAACGGTCGGTTCGCCAAGCACACCGAGCGTGCGGTCCTGGACGTTCCCGTCGACCAGCTGGCGCACGCGGTCTTCCGGTAAGCCTCGCGCTTTCGCAACGCGGGGCACTTGGAAATAGGCGGCTTCCGGTGAGATCTGAGGATCAAGGCCGCTTGCAGACATCGTTGCCAAATCGACTGGCACCTGGGCGCCGGGATTTTCACTTTTAAGCTTGTCGACGTCGCCCTTCATGCGGTCGGCTAACGCCTTGCTAGTCGGACCAAGGTTCGCACCCATCGAGTTGACGGCATTGTACGGAGCCGCAATTGATTTCGACGGATCTGCGGGATCGGGGCCGGTCGTAGCGGAGGGTCGGCCGTGAAAGTAGCGATCGCTCGAGAATTGCTGACCGATCAGCATCGATCCGATGATCTTGCCGTCGCGTTGCACGAGGCTGCCCTGAGCTTGATACGGGAACAGCACTCCGGCAATTCCCGTCATGGCGAGCGGATAGGCGACGCCGACAATCAGCGTCAGCGCAATGATGAAAGCTATGGCGGGACGAAGTTGCTTCAACATGATTTATATCCTTAAGCCATATGCAGTGCAGTAATGGCGATATCGATCGCCTTGATGCCGATGAACGGCACGATGACACCGCCCAAGCCGTAGATGAGTAGATTGCGCCGCAGCAGCGGACCGGCACCAATCGGTCTGTAGGCGACGCCCCTCAGGGCCAGCGGGATGAGCGCGATGATGATCAGCGCATTGAATATAATGGCCGACAGAATGGCGCTCTGCGGCGTCGACAGATTCATAATATTCAGCGCCTGTAGCTGCGGGTAGAAGACGAGAAACATCGCCGGGATGATGGCAAAGTATTTCGCCACATCGTTGGCAATTGAGAACGTCGTCAACGCGCCCCTGGTCATCAGTAGCTGTTTGCCGATCTCGACGATCTCGATCAGCTTCGTTGGATTTGAGTCCAGATCAACCATGTTGCCGGCCTCGCGTGCCGCCACGGTTCCCGTGTTCATGGCGACTCCAACATCGGCCTGAGCCAGCGCCGGAGCGTCGTTGGTACCGTCGCCGCACATTGCAACGAGCTTACCTTTGGCCTGCTCGTCGCGGATCAGCCGCAACTTGTCCTCGGGTGTCGCCTGGGCCAGGAAGTCATCGACACCCGCTTCGGCGGCAATTGCAGCCGCGGTGACAGCGTTGTCGCCGGTGATCATGACCGTACGGATGCCCATGCGGCGCAGCTCGTTGAAGCGCTCCCGGATGCCGCCCTTGACGATATCCTTGAGATGAATAACGCCCAGGAGACGACCATCGCGGGCGACCGCCAGCGGCGTTCCTCCTTCTTTCGCTATGACATCGGCGATCGACTGAATTTCGCGAACGGATTCACTTCCGGCCGACGCATGCAATTGCCGGGCACTGGCACCTTCGGTTACGGTTGTCGGTGGAGTCGTCACGTGGGACACGATGGCGTCGACAGCGCCTTTGCGAATCCAGCTCGCGCCCATGTCGACACCGCTCATCCGGGTCTGAGCAGAAAACGGCTGAAATGATACATTTTGTTCGCTGACGTCCCGGCCGCGAAAACCATAGCGCTCTTTCGCCAGCACGACGATTGATCGGCCTTCCGGGGTTTCGTCGGCAAGTGACGCAAGCTGGGCAGCCTCGGCAAGATCTCTCTCCGAAACACCACTTACGGGTTTGAATGCCGTCGCCTGCCGATTGCCCAATGTGATCGTGCCGGTCTTGTCCAGCAAAAGCGTGTCGACATCACCGGCCGCCTCGACGGCCCGGCCGGACATCGCAAGGACGTTGAACCGGACAAGCCGATCCATACCGGCTATGCCGATCGCGGAAAGGAGAGCGCCGATGGTGGTTGGGATGAGGGTAACGAATAATGCGACCAGAACGACGACCGGCACCGTTCCGCCAGCATAGCCAACGTAGCTTGGTATCGTCGCCGTCGCGAACACGAAGATCAGTGTAAGTCCGGCAAGCAGAATGTTGAGCGCTATCTCGTTGGGTGTTTTCTGTCGCTCGGCGCCTTCGACCAGCTTGATCATGCGATCGATGAATGTCGAACCAGCCGCAGCCGTGATCCGGACCCTGATCCAATCGGATAGAACCTGCGTGCCGCCGGTAACGGCTGAGCGGTCGCCGCCGGACTCACGGATGACGGGAGCCGATTCGCCCGTGATCGCCGCTTCATTCACCGAGGCGATACCTTCGATGACTTCACCATCTGACGGTATGGTATCGCCCGCTTCGACGAGGACAACGTCGCCAACTTTCAGAAGCGTGCCGGATACCAGCTTGAAATCTTTACGGTTCGCGCCGGATAACAATTTCGCCTGTGTCTCGGTGCGCGTCTTGCGTAATGACTCAGCCTGCGCCTTGCCTCGGCCTTCGGCGATCGCTTCGGCGAAATTGGCGAACAGAACCGTGAACCAAAGCCACAGGATGATCTGGAACGTGAAGGCGAGATTTCCGCCGCCGGTGACCAGATCGCGAATGAAGATGACTGTTGTCAGGATCGTCACGACTTCGACGACGAACATGACCGGGTTGCGAAAGAGGGTACGCGGATCGAGCTTGACGAATGCCGACTTGATCGCCGGCAGCAGAATATTGGGATCCGCCAGAGCAGCCGCAGATGTTTGCGTACGGGGTGACATGACGTTCATAGGATTGGCTCCGGAAAAGCTGGGCTCAAAAGAGGGTGTTGGCCGTCATCGCGAGATGTTCGGCGATGGGCCCCAGGGCCAGCGCAGGGAAGAATGTCAAACCGCCGACTATCAGGATCGTGCCGACGAGCAGACCGACGAAGAGGCCGCCCGTGGTCGGGAATGTTCCTGCGGAGGCCGGCACCATTTTCTTCTGAGCCAGTGAACCGGCGACGGCCAGCGCCGGAACGATGACGAAGAAACGGCCGAAGAACATCGCGGCTCCGAGGGCGACATTATAGAATGGCGTGTTGCCCGTCAGACCACCGAAGGCGGAGCCGTTGTTGGCCGTTGCCGACGTGAAGGCATAGAGGATTTCGCTGAAGCCGTGGGGTCCCGGATTGGCTATCGAGGCAACTGCCGATGGCAGAGCGGTCGCGAGCGCCGTGCCGCCAAGATAGAGGAAAGGCAAAATCAGGATGGCCAGCATCGCCATTTTGACTTCTCGGGCTTCGATCTTCTTGCCGACGTATTCGGGCGTGCGGCCGACCATAAGGCCCGCGATAAAGATTGCGATGATGACAAACATCAGCATGCCGTAGAGGCCGGCGCCGACGCCACCGATAATGACCTCACCCAACTGCATGTTGATGAGCGGGATCATGCCTCCGAGGGCGGTGAAGGAGTCATGCAGCGCGTTAACAGCGCCGCACGACGCGGCTGTCGTCACGACAGCAAAGAGCGAGGAAGCGGCAAGTCCGAACCGGGTTTCTTTTCCTTCCATGTTGCCGCCGGTGAGGCCCAGGGCGTGCATGGAGGCGGTACCGGCGCTTTCAGCCCAATAAGTGACAGCGACGCCGGCGATAAACAGCACGCCCATGGCGGCGAAAATGGCCCACCCCTGGCGTGTGTTCCTAACCATACGGCCAAAGACGTTCGTCATCGCCGCACCGATCGTAAGGATCAGCAGCATTTGAACGAGATTGGAAAGCGCCGTCGGATTTTCGAACGGATGAGCAGCGTTGGCGTTGAAAAAACCGCCGCCGTTGGTGCCGAGCATCTTGATCGTGACTTGCGACGCTACCGGACCAACCGCGATCTGTTGCTTGGCGCCTTCGAGCGTCGTCGCATCGACGTAAGCGCCCAGCGTTTGCGGGATACCCTGCCACACGAGGAATAGCGTAAACACGATGCAAATTGGCAAGAGAATGTAAAGCGTCGCTCTCGTCAGATCGACCCAGAAATTACCGACCGTGCGTGCGGATGTACGTGCGAAGCCGCGGATCAGGGCCATGGCCAGCGCGATACCGGTCGCTGCAGAAACGAAATTCTGCGTCGTCAGTCCCGCCATCTGCGTAAAGTAGGAAAGGGTGCTTTCGCCCCCATAGTTCTGCCAATTCGTATTCGTTACGAAGCTTATCGCCGTGTTGAATGACAATGCCTCCGGCATGGCCGTCATACCCTGCGGGTTGAACGGCAGAAATCCCTGCAAGCGAAGCAGCGCATAGAGAAGAAGCAAGCCGCCGATATTAAACGCGAGCATGGCAAAAACGTACGTCAGCCAATGCTGCTCACTGCGTTCGTCCACTCCGGCGATCGCGTAGAGCCCGCGTTCGACAGGCCTGAATAACGGACTCAAGAATGTTTTCTCTCCGGCGAAGACGCGCGTCATGTAGCCGCCGAGGGGCGACGTCAGCGCGATCAGCACGACGCAGAAGAGGATCACTTGTATCCAGCCGACGAGAGTCATGATGAAGACCTTTCACAAGTCACAAGTGTTCCGGCCGCAGAAGCGCGTAAATCAGATAAAGGGTGAGTGCGACGGTCACGATGCCTGCCAATATGAGATCGAAATTCATGGGTTGCTCCTTCAAATGCGGTCGCAAAAGATCGCGTAGCCGATCGACAGGGCGAAAAAGCCCAATCCCAAAGCGATCAACGCTGCATCAATCATCGCCTGCTCCTTGCAGATGGAGGATGCGCCGCGAAGAGGTACCTGCGCAGGGCTTCCTAAGAATTCGACGGAGCACACTTGCGGATCTTCGCGTTCAAAAGCGAGCGGTGGATTCGAGCGCGGATATTAAAAAGTTATATAAAAAATGCGCGGGCGACCTGCGGCAGAGGTATGCGGCAACGTAAGACTAGAGATGCGTCGGTATGAAAGCGTCTTGCGGTCTTCGCGATCGCGGGCCTGATGAGCGCGCCGGATATACCTTGAACATCGGCTACCTGGCCTAATCGTAAAATTTTCCGATTGGCGGCACTCTGACGGTGGTGGCGCAGCTTGCCACTACCTTCGCAGTTGAAATCTCTCCAGCCTGGCCCCGGCCGTTCTCCTCGGTCGGGGCTTTTTCGCGCCGCTGTACTGCTCTGCTCAGAACGGATTAACGTAGTTCAAAATAGCAGTCATCCGGAGCATGACACGGCGGACGACATGGGCGGCCTTTACATGGTCGGTGAAGATCGCGGCTTCGCCCGTGCTGCCGGCCGGCAAGCGACGCACAAGATCGGCATCATCGAGATTGATGCGTACAACGAAGGGCGAGGAAATCACTTGCTTGGGCGTCACGGCTAAACCGGACGGCTGAACTTGTCCGGTCGATACAGCCTGCAACACCGACTCGACCCGTCCTTTATGAATCTTCCCAGGCAAAAACTTGAACGTCACCTCGACAGGCTGGCCGGGTTCGATATAGCGGGCGTTGATCTGCGCGATTTCCGTCCCGACGATCGTTTCCGATGTATCGATAAAGGCCATGACGGGGGATAGCGGTAGCGGTGTGACCCGCGCGCCTTTTCTCAGCGCGAGGTTCGTTACGTAACCGTCGGCCGGAGCACGCACGACTGTCTTGTCGAGATTCCACTTTGCGCTTTCGAGTTGGGCGGTGAACTGCTTCACCTCGGCTTGGCGCTGCTCAACGTCGAACTGCCGTCCGGCAGCTTTGCTCGCCAATTCCGACATCTGTCCTAAGCGGAGTTCGGCGAACTTCAGCTGAGATTCAAGGACCGCGACCTGCGCCTGGAACGGGACAGGATCAATGCGGAACAGCACGTCGTTGACCTTGAGAGGCACGTTCGGCGAAACCGGTACCTCGATGACTTCGCCGGCGACATTCGGCACGATCTGCACGGATTGCCTGACCAGGAGCACGGGGCCTGACGGCGCGCCCCAACCCATCGGAATGAAAAGGCCGATGAGCAGAACGAGCAGCACAATCAGAGGCGATATCTTCCAAAACAGGTTGAAGTTGACGACCTTGAACCAGACCAAAAGAAAAAGAATGAGAAGATAGACATTGAACAGGAAGACGATCATGGCGCGGTCTCGCGCTTATGAGATTGAGGCGCGTCGACAAATGCCCAGATCAGCGACAAGGGCCAAAGAACGAAACCGCAGATGAGGGTGACCCAGCCGGCTACGGTTACGGCTTCAGCCCACGGATGATTGCGCTTCTTGGCGATATATCCCGGCGCCATCCCGAGCGCGATGAATACCGCGATTGCCGTGATTGCCAATACGATTAAGATGAAGGCGGCGAAATAGTCGATGAAAGACATGCTTCCCGCCTCCAATTTTCGCGCTGATCGCGCGATGATGACTGCCTAAGGCGACTGACACCATCGCGCGTGTCGCACGTCACTCGCGTCCGGTCGTTCCAGGGCCCGCTCCCTCTAAAGTCTGGTTGACGAGCTTCACCGCCGGCGGGTCCCATTTTCCGGTTAAGGCTTCGGACTTCGGGCCGTAGAGCCGCATCGTCAGATTGAACGGGCCTTTCGGGGCAGGTAGCCAATTTGCTTCCTTGTCGGCGCCAGGACTTTCGTTTTGGAAATAGAGATCCAGCGATCCGTCCGCATTGTGCTGGAATGGCATCCAACTACTGACGGCGAAGCGGTTGAGTGCGTTTGCGACTTGGAACCCTGCGGGATCATAAAGTGTGATTGACCAAAAGGCGTTTACGGGTGGCGCGGCATCCTTGTCGAAGTGGATCGTGTACTTATTGGCGCCGTCAAGCGGCTTGCCGGTATCGTCGGCGAGGTTCAGCGGATAGATCGCGTCTTCCGGCAGATTGGCGCCAAGCCCTAGCTGCGCGACGATGGCACGCTTCAGATAGTAGTTGCCATAGACTCCCATCGTGTCGGTATTCATCGACCATCCGTTGGCGACGCGGGCGAGGCTTGCCACTTTCCACTCCATCAACTTTTGCGCGTCTTCGGGTGCGGACGTGAGCGCCTTTTGAACAGCGGGATCGAGACTGGCGATATCGAAGCTCTTGCCCGGCTCGATACCGATGCGCTTCATCTGCGCGATGATAGGCTGATCGGTGATGTGTGGAGGGTGTAGTTTGAGGAGTTCGGCGGCGGCGGCGAAGTACTTATCCGCGGGCATCGCGTCGACCTGAAGCTTTGGCGGCGTCTTCATATCGATTGCCGGGTTAATCTTTGCTTCGATCGGCTTTGGCGACCCACCCCATTCGGAAAGCGGCGTGATTTTATATCCCGCCTGAATTTTGTGGACCGCATCATAATCCGGCGGACCATCTGTCTTCGTGCGCCCGATAATCCAGACGTAAGGCGTCGGCGCGTCGATACGCGTGAAGTCTGCCGGAACCGATCCGGTCCAGCCGGGTGGCACGACGATGAAGTTGCCTGCCTGAGTCCCGGTGGTGCGCCACCCTGGCGAGGCAAATACGTTGGTCCACATATCGAGCATCGGCAGGAGATAGTAGCGCCCGCCTGTATCGGGGGCCGAGACGATCATAGGTTCTTTCGTCAGATCCAGCCAGCCGCTGGAATAGAGCGTGTCGAAGTTGGGCCGCACGACAACCCTCATGTCGGCTGTCGGGAACTCGGGTACGTTTATAAACATGTTCATCGGGCCGCCTATCTCGGATTTTCCGGCCTCGACGTTTGTGAGCTGCTGCCGCGTCACGTCCATGGTGATGAGCGGATAGAAATAGACATATGCATTAACGCCAATGGCGTGTGCTTCCTCCGGCGTGATCGCATCGGCCCGAGACGCACTCGGTTGACCAATTGCGATGAGGCTAATGGCGGCAAGCGAAGCGGCGCTACGCTTCAACAATTTGTCGGCGAACATCTAATTTTTCTCCCTTAAATGAGCAGTGATATTGTCTTCCAGTCTTTCTTCGTACACGCACCGACGGTGCGAGCAGGCGCGAAGAAACCACCTCCCTGGCCGAAGAGAAAAAACGCGGCATGTCGTCATTCCTCACTTCTGCGGGGGTATATCGTCTTCCGGTCATTCTTCATGTCGACGACGGTCCAGCCTTTGGCTGTTGCCTCGTCGAATGACTTGTCGAGCTTTCCAACGCGAATTTCGGTCGTACGCCCATTCGCGCTCCGCATCTTGCGATGATCGAGTCCCGCAAAGTGCGGGCCGCCCTTCGTCACGCTGCCGACGAAGCCAGTGATGCTCTGCTTTACAACGCCGTCATTCCAGGATGGGCGCGGGTCGATCTCGGCGTGAGATTGCGTAACCGCAATGCCTGCCAAGAGCACGCCGGCAACAAGTCCGAGAAGTCGGCTGCACCAACGCGCCGATGAAGCGTACCGCATCAACTTCTCCTAGGCGTTCAAGCAACGGCGTCGCTGTGTCCGCGAAGCCTAAGCGAGAACCAAACGAGTAGAATGCCGTGAACAATGGCAAACGCGCCGATGACCGTGATCAGCGCCAACGCACCAGCCGCGGGTCGCGATAGAAGCAGCAGTCCGAAGATCACCGACACAACGCCGGAGGCCCCCAGTAGCCACTCATTATCGATTTCCTTGCGCAGCCTGATTGCGCCAACGATCTCCATAATTCCCGTCGCGATAGCCCAGCAGGCGATGAGGAGCAGAAGTACCATTGCCGTGATGTTGGGCCAGAGGAATGTCAGGATACCTGCGCCGATGCCGATAATTCCGACGACGGCGAGCCACCATCTTGGTGCCGGCGTGTTGCCGGTGGCCGCGGCGGTGAGGGCAAAAATTCCATCGAGCAGCGCGTACACTCCGTAAAGAAGAACCAGCGTGAATATCGTCACTCCGGGCCAAGTAAGCGCTAGCACCCCGAAGGCAATCGCGCAGATGCCTTTCAGTAGAATAAGCCACCAGTTATGCGCCAACGCATGAAGCATCTCGTGCGCAACGGGCATTGGGTGTGCGGTTGGTGAAGGTTGCATTTGAAGTACTCCCTTTACTGACTGCTTTGGACAAAACGAATTCCAACAACAAAGAACTATAAAAAATTGCCGGCCCGCGGAGGACATGCGGGCCGGCACTGATGATCATTGCAGACCGTGTTCCTGAATCTGCTTTTCGATCATCTGATTCAAGCCGCCGCGAATTCGGTCGAGGTCCAACGACTTCTTGAAGGCTTCCCTGCGTTTGATTTGATCCATTTCCTCTTCCATGATGTTTGCGGGATTAAAGCTCGGCGGGAACGAGCGTGGTGGGAAGTCTTTGAATGTCGACGCGAATTCGAAGATGTTATCCATCACCCCATACATCGATCCAACATGATTGATCTGCCAATCCCAGAAGGTATTGGACGTGATGTCGGCGCGCTCGAAGGGATCCTGATAGAGGTTGAATATCTTTTGGAGTCGCAGCGTGGTGAAAGGCTCGGCCCAAAGGCCCATCGTTCCTTCCATCCGCTGCTCCGAGAAGACGTATTTGTAATCGCCCTGCCGAAAGCCGACGAGCAAGCCATCGTCATTGGAATAGAAGAAATTGCCGCGAGCACTCTTGGTGCCGTTGTTGTTCGCCGCCGAGCCGTTTACAGCCTTCAGGAACGCCGACTGGTCATAACCGTCGAGGTGGACCTTGTAATTGATGCCGTTGGCTATATAGCCCGTCTTGAGCTTGCCCACGATGTCGGGCTCGCCGGCGATCGAGCAGAGCGTCGGAATCCAGTCATTGTGGCTCATCAGTTCGTTGCTGACTGTTCCTGGCTTGATCTGTCCGGGCCAGCGAACCAGACAGGGCACGCGGAAGGCGCCTTCCCAGTTGGTATTCTTCTCGCTGCGGAACCACGTCATTGCTCCGTCTGGCCACGTATTCATGTGAGGCCCGTTGTCGCTCGAGTAGACAACGATGGTGTTGTTCGCGATGCCCATGTCGTCGAGGGCTTTGAGCAACGTGCCGACGGTATCGTCGTGCTCGATCATGCCGTCGATGTACTCGCTATCGCCATGCGTATAGCGCCCCCGATGATCTTGACGAACATGCGTTCGCAAGTGCATGCGGGTGCCGTTGAACCAGCAGAAGAATGGCTTGCCCGCCGTGTGTTGCCGCTTCATGTAATCGATAGCTGCGGCTGAGGTCTCGTCGTCGATCGTTTCCATGCGCTTCTTGGTGAGCGCGCCCGTGTCTTCGATCGTCTGCTTGCCGACTTTGCCGAAACGGGGATCGACTGTGGGATCGTCAACGTCCGTCGCCTTGCATCTGAGCACGCCGCGCGGACCGAATTTAGCGCGATAGGCCGGATCCTTCGGATAGTCGGGCAACTCCGGCTCTTCCTCGGCATTGAGATGGTAGAGGTTGCCAAAGAACTCATCAAAGCCGTTTACCGTGGGCAACGATGGGTTGCGATCCCCGACGTGGTTCTTGCCGAACTGCCCTGTGGCGTAGCCGAGGTTCTTGAGCAGACCGCCGATCGAGGGATCGAGTTGACTCATACCCATCGGCGCACCAGGGAATCCAACTTTGCTGAGCCCGCTCCGCATAATGTGCTGACCGGTGAGGAATGCCGAGCGGCCAGCCGTGCACGACTGCTCACCGTAGTAGTGTTGAAACTTGAGACCTTCTTTCGCGATGCGATCGATGTTGGGGGTTTCGTAGCCCATCAGGCCATTGGAATACGCGCTGACGTTCGCGATGCCGATGTCGTCGCCCCAGATGATGAGGATGTTGGGCTTACCGCTGGCCGTTGGCGTTGCCGCGGCAGGCGTTGGTGCCGGGGCTGGCGCCTGCGCGGCGACATTGGTGGCGGTCAATGCGATGAGCGACGCGCTGCTGACCAGAATATTTCTGCGGTTGACCTCGACATCGGTTGGCGAATTTAGGCCGTCGTTTGCGCGGCTGGGCATTACTCCGTCCTTTCTATATGGGCAGCTCGCTCTCCCCCCGCTTTCGTGCGCGTGACGTATTTCTTTTCCCCGCTCATTGGTGCCCCGGAATCCGGATTGGCTGTTTGTCGTAGACCGAGATCCTGCCAAAGACGTTGGAACACTCCGCTGGAGGCGCCGTATATGAGAACGCCGAGGACGATCAGTACGAGCGCCAATATTCCTACGAACCAAGCCAGGGCATGTGCGGCTTCCGTGTCTTCGTCTCCCGTCATCCTGGCGCGCTCCCGCGCACGACACATCGAAAGCCGACGTGGCTCGTCGATGTATCAACAGGCTCGGGATGACGCGCCGCGGGCCGGTAGCGGCGGCAGTAGTTCGGTGCGCAAAGATGCGATCCGCCCTTCAAAACCTTGCGCGGAATTCTGATCTGCGGCTGACACGGATCGTAGCTTTGGTCTTCGCGCGGCCCACGAGGATTCTCCGGGATGCAGCACGCCTTCGGCGCGTCGGCGGAATGCTTTGGGATGTACCAGTCGGTCGTCCATTCCCAGACGTTGCCGATCATGTCGTAGAGACCGTAGCCGTTCGGTGGAAACGTCTTAACGGGCGATGTGCGCTCGTAGCCGTCGTTCTTCAGATTCTCGTGCGGGAAATTGCCTTGCCAGGTATTCGCCATGTATCGGCCGCCGGGAGTTAATTCGTCTCCCCAGGCGAACTCGGCATCGTCGAGACCGCCGCGCGCTGCAAACTCCCATTCGGCTTCCGTCGGCAACGCTTTGCCGGCCCATTTTGCGTAAGCCTCGGCATCCTTGTAGGCGACGTGAACAACGGGGTGATCGTCGAGCCCTTTGATCCACGTTCCGCGCCCATACGGATGACGCCAGTCAGCACCGAAGCGGAATTCCCACCACTGGCTCCAATTGTTCAGATTGACCGGCTCCAATGGCGGTCGGAACACCAGAGATCCGGCTTTCAGCATATGCGGAAGTGCGCCCGGATAGTCCTTAGCGTGTGGCGCGATTTCGGCGAAGGTGGTGTAGCCGGTCGCTTCGACAAAAGCGCGAAATTGCCCGTTCGTTACCGGAGTTTCGTCCATCCAGAATCCGTCGACACTAACGCGGTGGACTGGCGCTTCTTCCGGATAGTGCTTGTCCGAACCCATTCGGAACGTAGCGCCTGAAATGAAAGTCATGCCCGGACGCCGCGCAGCTTGCTTCGGATCGGCCTCTGCATCCAACTCGCCGCTTTGAAGGGTCACAGGCATGATCGGTACTCAATCTCGGCAAAAAATCTTCTTGGTACCTGACGCGTCAAGACGCGTCGGCACGTTGCAGCATGGGCCTAAATCGATCGATAAAATTGAAAGCTTTGAATTCTGGAAAACGGAACGTTGATGGGCTTGAGAAGCTTGTATGGACGGTTCTCAGTTGCTGCTGAAAAGGAAGGCCAATCCGACGCCAATGACCGGGCTCATCACCGCTAGAAGCGTGGTCATCACCAAGAGTTTTATGGTCATTACGCGATACTCCCGATTTGGCGCGGAAACTCGTTACCTGCATCGACCGCCAAGGGCGCGACGCGACATCGAATGGCTGGAATCTTGGATAATTTGGACCGGTCGAAACAGCAGTCGCCGGCCACCGGCGCATAGCCTTGGTCTCGCCGCTGCGCATTAACGGCCGCGCTGCATTAATTAACGGTTTGAAATTCGATAATCTTCGGCGAGGCGCCCAATTCAAAAATTGGGGGCTTATTCGCCCGTCGGAATACGACTTCACAACGCAAAACATGATCGGCTTCCGATTGGAAACCGTAGTGCCCCATCCCGGCTATCTGTAAGCGTGCCTTTGCTTTTACGGCGCGTCAAACGACTTTTTCAAAGGCAGGACTTTAGTCGTAGAGATAACCATCGAGAGTCGCTGAACGGCGCTCAGTAATTGTCACATGAACTGCCGGACGTCGCCGCCGCGCAACGTCATATGATTCAGTGAAGCGTTTGCGCGGAAATAACCGGCGGTTCGGCCAATGCCGACGATATGAACGTAACGCCTCCCGGTGTACCGGCCATGATCAGGATCATAACGATCACGTAGCGCTACGGCTTCCGAGCCATTTCCATAGCAACAGCACGCTATGCGTACTTCCAATACGCAGCGTTGCGGCCACGGCTATCGCGTGGCTCAAGGGGCAATCTTGGAATTTCCCCAGGCTAGCCAGAAGCTCTAACTGGGAACAAGGAGGCGGGCCAGCGGGTTTACTGTCGTACTCTCAAATAGTGAACTCAAATGCCGCTGGTCGCAAACACCCTCCGGACGCTGTCAGCTGCACTCATCACAGCTGCTCTGTTGATCGCGGCCCTCGTCTTCGGACGCGAGATTCTCGTGCCATTGGCTTTGGCCGTCATCTCATGTTTCATCTTAGTGCCGCTCGTTCGCTGGCTTGAGAGGAAATGCTTTCCGGAGTGGCTCTCCGTGGCGACCGTCGTGACGGTTGTAACCGTTATTCTCCTGGCGGCGTCGGTCGCGTTGAGTTCGCAGCTCTTGTCGCTGGCGGCGGGGCTTCCCGAATACAAAACCAACGTAGTCGAGAAAGTGCGCACCGTCGTCGGCGGGTCGCTTTCCACCGGCATCGTCACTCGCGCAATCGATGCCGTCCAATCCTACCAGACGATGATCGAGAACGAGCTTAAACTCGGAAACGCCGGCACGCCGGTCAGCTCGACCGAGCCAAATGCAAAGGTCACCGATCCAAATACAAAGGTTGTCGTAGCTAAGACCGCGGATCAATCCGCTTCCCTTCCTTGGAGTGAGCTAAGCATTCTGGCGGCACCGCTCACACAGGCTGCTCTCACGTTTCTTTTTTCGTTGTTCCTGCTCTTGCAATACAAAGATTTGCGCGACCGCATCGTTCGGGTCGCGGGCACCGACAATATGAGCGAAACGACGGCTGCCATGTCGGACGCGGGTGAGCGCCTATCCGACCTTTTCATCATGCAGACAATACTGAATGCATCCTTCGGATTGTTCGTGGGCTGTGTACTGATGATCATCGGCGTTCCCAACGCACCGCTCTGGGGCGTTTTGACGTTCGTCATGCGATTTGTTCCGTATGTCGGTTCTTACCTCTCAGCTATTCCGCCCATTTTACTTGCCGCAGCTGTCGACCCGGGTTGGGGCATGGTCATCAGTACGCTGGCGCTCTTCGCCATTGGTGAACCGGTCATGGGACAGTTCGTCGAACCTTTCATGCTTGGAAAGCGCGCCGGCCTGTCGCCGTTCGCGATGGTTTTGTCGGCGAGCTTCTGGACGCTGCTGTGGGGGCCGATCGGCCTCGTGCTGGCGGCGCCGCTCACACTGGTCGTCGTGGTTATCGGAAGGTACATCCCAAGCTTGGAATTTGTGACCGTCCTGCTTGGTGACGAGCCGCCTTTGTCGGACCAGCAGGAGTTCTATCATTTCTTGCTTTCGGGCGACGCGTATGGCGCCATCGATCAGTTGGAGGAGGCCAAGGAAACGACGCCGCTGGGCGAGGTCGGGGACGCGATCATCATTCCGGCATTGAAGCTGGCCGCCATCGATAGGCGCCGGGGCCGTTTAGATCCGGCCGCGGTCAAAGAATTGGAGGAGACCGTTGACGAAGTGTTCGAGTCCCGTTGGCCGAAAAAGACGCGCGATGACGCGCGGATTCTGATTATCCCGGCGCGCGGGGCGATCGATGTTTTGGCGGCCAAATTTTCCGCCGGCGCATTGAACGAGTGTGAGCCGAATACGGCTAAGGCTGTGACTCAAGCTTCCGGCCTAACCGCGCTTTCCAACTACTCGTCTGCAACCGACGACGCACAGCCGGACACGATTGCAATCGTGAGCGTCTCGGGAATAGCCGAGAAGCAACTGAAGCATATTGCCAAACGAGCCGAGAAAACGTTTCCTGGCTCGCGCGTTCTTTTGCTGGACCTCACGGAAGGCTCGGCAGGCGGCCCAAGCGATCAAACCAGCCAGCTGGTCATTTTCAATCGCTTTTCGGAATTTCTGGCTTCTGCTCGCTTGAAACCTAAGTCCGCCGAACGCGTTTCAACCGCCGCCGCAGCCGGAGAATTGTTAGGCGCCCCGTGAACTTCATTGTGTCAGCCCCAGCCAGATTAGTTTGAGGAGGCTTTTGACGCTCCTTGAAGTTATATTCAACCAACACTGATGACCGAGTCGTTGAAGTATTTGGATTTGTCAATTCAGCCGGGCAGCCAGAAGCGGATACCTCGTGTTCATGCGTTTTGGATGTGAACAGGAATCCAGTTGTGTAGTGTGCGCTCACATGTTTGCGGCTTGCCCAATGCGACGGAGCACTGCGCCATGCGTAAACGCCAGACGGTCGAGCGTGGGTTCACCGATCACGATGTCAATTGCACGTGCTCGAACTGCGATCGTGCACGGTCGGGCCAATCAGCAATC
>Ga0207678_10000156_pt1 | contig 56308 bp, 46 predicted proteins | sample KBSC63metaG_FD_184319 | JGI IMG/M metagenome (GOLD analysis project Ga0207678, IMG submission 184319) | Corn rhizosphere microbial communities from Kellogg Biological Station, Michigan, USA - KBS C6-3 metaG (SPAdes) (version 2) | ecosystem: Host-associated > Plants > Roots > Rhizosphere > Soil ... | reverse complement strand
GAGCCCAGTTTTGCGCGAGACAATTGAAAATAGGGAAGATAGATGGTGCCGGGAGGGGGGGTCGAACCCCCACGAGGTTGCCCTCGGCGGATTTTGAGTCCGCTGCGTCTGCCAGTTCCGCCATCCCGGCTAATTGTTAAAACTGGATTGAACCAGTACTTAGTTGATCCAGAAATAATGCGGCTTGCCGATGATTCGTCATAGTCCGCAGTTGCTCAACGAATCCAGTATCGCATAGGTATTGCAGCTGCCGCTAGCCTGACGAGAGCGTTGGAGACCAAGGATCGTGGAGATAGCCAATAATGCAGGCGTCGTTACCAAAGTTGGTACGGGTTGTACGATGCAGTGACTGTTGAAAGAGGTATGGAGAGGCGATTCCTTCGGCAAAGGGAATCGATTGTGCGCCAAGTTCGGTTTCAGAGTAAAAGAGAATGGCCTTGTCGACCAGGTCTTGACGGAGGAAGGCTCCGTTCAGATGAGAACCGCATTCAAGAAGTACGCTGAGGATGTTGCGTTCTGCAAGTGTGTCGAGAATGGCGGAGAGATTAAGGCCGCCCGATCTTTCAGCGGCGATCTCAATTTCTGCTCCACGCTCGCGAAGAGCTTCCATCTTTTCATCCTGAGCGGTGGGGGAGGTGAAGATGAGGAGATCTTTATCCACAGATTGAACCAGGTGGGACGTGAGAGGAATCCGTAACTTGCTATCGAGAACTACGCGCAGCAATGGTTGTCGTCGCAACTGGCCATTGGGTCCGAGAATGCCGCTACGGTCGGTCAGCGCAGGGTCATCGGCGAGGACGGTGCCAATGCCAGTGAGAACAGCGTCCGAGGCATGGCGCAGGCGCTGTACTTCGGCTCGCGCGGCGGGGCCGGTAAGCCAATAAGCTTGATTTGGTGTGCGGGTTTGCGCTGCGGGAGCGAGATAGCCGTCGACCGAAAGCGCCGCCTTCAGGGTGACGAACGGAGTCCTTTTCTGGATAAAATGCGCGAACGCTTCGTTGAGATCGCGGGCCTGCTGCTGTAGTGTGCCGACGGTAACGTCGATGTTGGCGGCGCGGAGGCGAGCGATGCCTCGACCGCTTACCTGCGGGTTCGGGTCTTCGGTGGCTACCACGACTCGAGCAATGCCCGCCGCGATAAGCGCATCGGAGCAGGGCCCGGTTCGGCCCTGGTGAGAGCAGGGTTCCAGGGTGACATACGCTGTGGTTCCGGCGACCGAAAGGCCGCGGGCGCGAGCTTGGTTGATTGCGACGACCTCAGCATGATCTCGGTTCGCGTAGAGGTGAGCGCCTTCGGCGATGATCTCGTTATTGCTGACGAGCACGCATCCGACCTGGGGATTGGGGCTTGCCAGCGCGACAGTTTCACGGGCAAGGGTCAGGGCACGTTGCATGAATTGTTCGTCCTGCGAGGCGGTCATCGTCCTTCTCCCTTCTCCCGAGAATAGAGCAGAACCAGGTTCTGTACCCCTCGTTTCCAATGTCTGGAAAAGGAGTACCCTCCTCCCCGTACTTAAGTCCTAAAGTATTCGAAACAAATCACCTAAGTCTGGACCCTCAGCAGGCTTCGGTTAAACAAAAAGTCCGGCATGGAGCCGGACTTTTCTTGATTCGCTGAATTAATTATAGCAGGGGTGTCAAGGGATTGGTAATGGCTGCAATGAAGAGAGCATTCTCCAGAGTGTCCATCATGCTGATGTGGCACTCAGGAGAAGGTTTCATCTATTGCCTCAGGTTCTGTTCCTCGGTCTGGATCTCTTTCTGCGCCTCTTTCTGCGCCTGTCTGAAGGCGGCGATATCAATATTTTTTTCATCTTGCGCCGCATCGACCAGTGGAACGGCCAGTGAGTCGAAGTAATTGGCAAACTGCCGCATGCAGTCCGCCTGAGCCGAAGGCCGACCTGGAACGTCGGCACTTTGGCGTAGCAATCTCTCCAGCTCGACGGTCGCACCCAGCCGGTATGGCACTATCTTGTAAGAGACCGGGTCGCGCAATTCGAATACATCTTCACGCAATCCTGTTGCCCCCGCAATCAGGCCGACACGGGCGGTTGCATAGGATTGCCGCGTGCACACGGCTGAAATTACGGCTGCGGCATTATCCGCCAGCGCTGCTGAACTGGCCGCGCCGGTTTGATTCAGCGTCGGAGCTTCTTTTCTGCTGTGGCATCCCACAACTGCCACGGACAATCCGGCGCTCAGCAATACGGCGCATAGATCCTTTGCCCTCCAACGTTTCAGCACAAACGGCATTCCTGCACCTCACGAAAGAGCCCAATTGCAGCCGCTCCTTCGGATATCTACAACACATTACGCGCAAATTCCAATTTATGGTTCAAAATCTGCTTTGTTTTTAGACCGCAAAAGCAATCATTTGATATCGCCTCTTCTCAAACCGTTTCGACTCTGGGATAATCCCATCAAATTGCAAGATCGCGGGAGTTTCATCCGCATCCAATTCAAAATGCAAGCCATCCAGATTCTCACGACCGGTAGTGCCGACGTCCTTACCCTCCGCGACCTTCCCACTCCGGCGGCGGGGCCGGGCGAAGCTCTCATCCGCATCGAGGCGTCCGGCGTCAATTTCATCGACGTGTACTTTCGGGAGGGCCGATATCCCGCTAAATTGCCCTATACGCTTGGTCAGGAGGCTGCTGGTACGGTTGTGGCAGTTGGGGCAAACGTCACAAAGATAAAAGCCGGCGACCGCGTTGCCTGGTGCGGTATACCCGGAACCTATGCCCAGTTGGCTGTGGCTCCCGCCAACCGCCTGGTACAGATCCCCGATAGCGTCAGTTTTCAGCAGGCGGCCGGAGCCATGCTCCAGGGCATGACCGCTCACTACCTGGCCCACTCCACCTATCCGATCCGGCCTGGCGATGAAGTTCTCGTCCACGCCGGTTCTGGAGGCGTCGGTCTTCTTTTGACGCAGATGGCGAAGGCCCTCGGCGCGCATATCTTTACTACCGTGTCCAATGAAGAGAAGGCCGAGCTCTCCCGTGCTGCCGGGGCGGACGAGGTCATCCTCTATACCCGCGAAGACTTCGCCGAAAAGATTAGAAAGCAGGTCCCAAAAGGCCTGCATGTGGTCTATGACTCGGTCGGCAAGTCAACCTTCGACAAATCTCTTGAAGTCCTGCGCCCCCGAGGAACTCTCGTCCTCTTCGGCGGCTCGAGCGGTGCGGTTCCGCCTTTTGATCTGATGAGGCTTTCAGCTCTTGGCTCGCTTTATGTCACTCGGCCCACGCTCAAGGACCATATCGCAACCACAGAAGACCTCGAATTACGCGCTGGAGCAGTATTCAATGCTATAGCCGAAGGCATGCTCAAGGTTCGTCTTGAATATACGTATCCGCTCGTCGATGCCGCTCATGCCCACCGCGATCTGGAATCGCGCAAGACCACAGGTAAGCTCCTTCTGATCCCATAAAGAGACCGACCGCGGATCACACGGATGAACGCGGAAAGATCTTTGTTCAGCTAGTGCAAATTCGACGCTTTCCGTCGTTGTTTTGACTTCCGCAATTCCATGCCTCAAACTTAAACCTCACTCGTTTTTCTCTGCGGCACGGCGCTGAATCGCCGGCCGTTTCACTCAACCACTTGTCCCGATTCGGAATGCTCGGGAAGCGCGGTGAGATTCCGCCACTGCCCCGCAACTGTGATTCGCGCACGCAGCAACCCATTGTTGCGTGAATGCCAGCCAGCCGCCTTCCACTGATGTCCATGCATTGGGAAGGGAAGCGGCAAGCACCACGGCTTTCATGTATCGCGTAAGTCAGGAGACCGGTTCCGTTTGCGTACATCAACCACATTCCCGAGGGGGGAATGGAGGAGCTTCATTTTATGCCTGCACCCTTGCACCGCCGAGCGGTAGCGTGTTCTTTTCGCGCTCTTTGCGCATTCGTTGTCATTTTGCTCTCTGCAACTCCATTCGCTTGCGCTGTTATCGTTCGCGGCAGAGTCACCGATCCGCTGGGCGCAACTGTAGCCGGAGCCCGCGTTCAACTCATCCAAGGTCCGACCGTGGCAGCTTTTGCCATGACCGGCCCTGATGGCTCATTTGAAATCCGCAGCACCGGCACCGGACGCTTTCTTCTGCTCACCTCGGCTGCGACCTTTACGCCTAATATCGGCCACGACTTTTACGGTGGCCGTATGGATGTGGTCACACGAAATGTCACACTTGAACTCGCCTCAGTAACGACCGCCGTTACCGTAACCGCCACTGGAATTCCAACTCCTGTTCAGCAGGTCAGCTCGCCCGTGACCCTGATTCCGGCGAGCGATCTTGCTACCCGCGTCGGCATCGTCGACGATCTCCGACAGTCGCCGGGGGTGGCGGCGGTCCAGTCGGGCCAATATGGCGGAGCCACCTCGCTGTTCGTGCGCGGAGGAAACTCTACCGCGAATAAGGTCCTGATCGATGGAATTCCTGCCGAAGATGTGGGCGGTGTCTTCGACTTCGGCAATGTGTCCAGCACTGCGCTTGCAGGCATCGAGTTCTACCGGGGACCGAACAGCGTCCTTTATGGCTCCGATGCGGGAGCTTCTGTCGTGAGCCTGAATACGCCGCATGGCAGCTCACTGCGTCCTGTGCTCAACTACTCCGGCGATGCCGGCAACTTCCACACCTACCGCAATGAAGCGGCTCTCAGCGGGGCCTGGAGCCGGCTGGACTACTATGGCGCTTTCTCACGCTTCGACAGCTCGAACGCGCTGCCCAGAGACCGCTACCATGCCGCTACCTCTGCGGTGAATCTCGGGTTCAATCTCACCGCGAATACGCAGGCGCGCTTTACGCTTCGCAACGCCGTTTCGGCGATTGGCCTGCCCAGCGCACATGACTTTTACGGTATTTCAAGCGATGGCAAGCAGGGGGACCAGGACATCTACTCCGGGCTGACATTGGAAAATCGTGCTCTTCGCAGCAGATGGCATAATCTCGCCCGTTATGGGATTGTCCGCAAGCGTGAGCAGGAGCATCAGTTCACGAATACGGGCGAACTTCTGATGGTTCCTTCTATTTACGGCGATTATCCCGCATATTTTGGCAACACGATGACGATTCGAGGAGCCAATGGTTATACGGCAACGGGGCGGGCTTCGTTTTTTCTGCCAAACGAAAACTCTGTCTCCAACCGCGATGAACTCTATTATCAGTCGGATTACGCTTTTACTCATCATGTGACAGCACTCTTCGGTTTCCGTTACGAGAACGAGCGGGGGAGCTTTGTCGCGCCCGACTATTTCGAAGACGAAAAAATTCAACGCACCAACTTTCAGTACACGCTGCAGTTCCAGGGCGATATCAAGAACCGGCTGTTCTATTCGCTTGGCGGGGCAGTCGAAAAGAATCATCTCTACGGGGTCGCCGGAACTCCTCGCATCGGCCTCGCTTACGTTCCCGTCCGGCCGGGTTCTGGCTGGTTCAAGGGAACGAAACTCCGCGCCAATGTGGCTACCGGTGTTCAGGAGCCGAACCTCGCTATCGAGTTCCAAAGCCTGTACAAGCAGTTGGAACTTGCGGGAAATACCGGGGCTATTGCTCAATACAACATCACACCGATCGGCGCGCAGCGATCACGCACTTATGACGTTGGTATCGACCAAAATATCCTGGACCAGAAACTTATTTTGAAGGCCGGTTATTTTCATAATGTCTTCGACCACCAACTGGAAGGCGTCCAGTCCGGAGCTTTGCAGCAATACTTCGGGATTCCCTTCAGCACGGGCATTCATTCGGCTTATCTCAACTCGTTGGCATTTCGTGCGCAGGGGCTAGAATCAGAGCTTCAATGGCAGCCGACGCGGCATATCTTTCTGCGCGGAGGCTATACGTATCTTGCTTCTGTTGTTCTCCAGTCCTTCTCTGGGGATGCCATTGCGGCAAACTCTGGAGTTCCGACGACCAATCCCAATCTTCCTGGAATCGCTATCGGGGCTGAAAGCCCTCTCGTTGGCGCTCGACCCTTCCGCCGTCCGCCTCACACCGGATTTTTCAGTGCGCAATATACTACGACCAGATTTTCCGCAGGCCTGAAAGGGGCTGTCGCAAGCCGGGCAGACGATTCCACATATCTTGATGGATTCGATACCAGCGGCGGCAACAGCCTCCTCCTCCCAAATCACAATCTCGACTTTGGGTACACCAAGCTGGACGCCAACTTGCTCTACACAGCGACTCGGCATGTTACTGTTTTCACGCAGTTGAATAACCTTCTCGGCCAGCAGCACACTGGGCCGATCGGCTATCCTGGCCTTCCTTTTACGTTCCGGGCCGGTTTGAAGTTGAGAATCGGCGGTAATTGATTTATTCGGAAGGGCAGCGACTTTGCGGCTGCCCTTCTGTTTTGGAGAAGATAAATTGAGGTGCTTCCTGTATTTGCGATAATTCTCCGGACAGGTTTATCCGTCTCAGGACCTCCTTACGTGCAAAGTCTTCAGTCGCTTCGGCGTCACCTATTTTCTTTTGCTCTTGTGCTCGTGTTCTGCGCTGCGCCATGGAGCGCCCGTGCCGAGACTGGTGCTGCGGGCTGGTTACGCTATAGCCCCATTACCGATTCATCTGCGCTGCGGGGATATCGGGCGCTTCCGCGGCGGATTGTGCAGACCGGCACCTCTCCCTCGGAGCGCAATGCAGCCGCCGAACTGCAGCGTGGTTTGCAAAGTATGGTTGGCGGGGATTTCGAAACTGGCGCCAGCATGAGGGATGCGGACGCGTTTGTGATTGGCACTTCGGGTGAACTGCATGGCTTGTTTCCGCAATGGAAGCCCTCGGTTCTTCTTGCGCCAGAAGCTTTTGCTATATCGAAAATCAGCGATCACGGCCATTCGTTCTGGGTTATTGCGGGGGGTAGTCCGCGGGGCGAACTCTACGGGGTTTTCCATCTGCTGGAGCAGATCGCTCAATTGCGTCCCATTGTTCCCGACGCCGAATCTCCCTCGGCGCCTATTCGCTGGGTCAATCAGTGGGATAATTTCGATGGCTCCATCGAGCGAGGTTACGCCGGCCGCAGCATCTTCTTTGAGAATGGTCATGTCCGTGAGGACCTTACACGCGTCTCCGAGTATGGACGGCTGCTGGCATCCGTAGGGCTCAACGGCTGCACGGTAAATAATGTCAACTCCGACCTGCGCACCTTGCAGCCGGAGATGCTTCGCGAACTTGCGCGCATCGCCGACGCACTGCGTCCCTGGGGCGTCCGGATGTCGTTGTCGGTCGATCTCTCCAGTCCAGAGGTTGTCGGCCATCTAGCGACCTTCGATCCACTCGATCCACAGGTTGCTGCGTGGTGGCAGCAGAAGGCGGATGAGATTTATAAGCTGATTCCTGACTTCGGAGGCTTCGTCGTCAAGGCGGACTCCGAGGGCCGCCCTGGCCCTTCGCAGTATGGGCGCACTCCGGCGCAGGCGGCCAACGTCCTCGCGCGGGCTCTGCAGGCGCATCATGGCATCGTTCTTTATCGCGGCTTCGTTTACAACCATCATCTCGACTGGCATGACCTCAAGGCCGACCGAGCTCGCGCAGGCTATGACAACTTTCGGGCTCTTGACGGCAAGTTTGAGCCGAACGTCGTCATTCAGATCAAGCATGGCCCTATCGACTTTCAGGTGCGAGAGCCGGTATCACCGCTTTTTGCAGCGCTTCAGCACACCAGCCAGGCTATTGAGTTGCAGGTCACACAGGAGTACACGGGCCAGCAGCGGCACATGGTATTTCTGGTGCCCATGTGGAAGATCGCGCTCGACACCGATATGCGCGCCCAGAACCGCAGCACGCCGGTCAAAGAGATCATCGAAGGAAAGAGCTTTCACCAGCCGCTTGGCGGCTTTGTCGCCGTCGTCAATGTAGGGCTGGATGATAACTGGCTGCATCACCCGATGGCTATGGCCAATCTTTATGGCTATGGCAAACTTGCCTGGAACCCGGACCTCACGACGGATCAGATCATCGATAGCTGGACACGCCTTACCTTCGGGAACAATCCGCTGGTGGTCTCAACGATTGATGACCTGCAACGCAATTCCTGGCATGCCTATGAGCAGTACACCGGCCCACTGGGGCTGGGAACGCTGACGGATATTATTGGGATTCATTATGGCCCGGGTATCGAATCGGCGGAACGAAATGGTTGGGGCCAATGGATCCGTGCCGACCACGAGGGCATTGGCATGGACCGCACTGTCGCCACTGGCACCGGATACATTGGCCAGTATCCGCCCGAGCTTGCGAAGGAGTATGAGTCGCTGGCTACCTGCCCAGATGAGCTTCTTCTGTTCATGCATCATGTTCCTTACGATCATGTTCTGCACAGCGGAAAAACCGTCATCCAGCACGTTTACGACTCGCACTACGATGGCGCGGCAACGGCGGCGAGTTATGCTCCGCGATGGCAGAAGCTGCATGGTTTGATCGACGAAGAGCGATACCAGCGGACGCTTGCTCTGTTCCAGTACCAGGCTGGTCATGCCATCGTCTGGCGCGATGCAGTCAGCAATTGGTTCTTACGTATGTCCGGCATTCCCGATGCAAAGGGCCGTGTAGGCCACTACCCCAACCGCATCGAAGCCGAGTCAATGCAAGCCGATAGCTACACTCCTGTGGACGTTACTCCATGGGAGACGGCCTCTGGAGGCAAAGCCGTAGTATGTAGCCGCACTAGCGCCTGTACGCTTACGGCGAAGCTCGACAAGCCGGCCGGCAACTACGCTATTGCCGTCCAGTACTTCGACATCCATCCCGGCAATGCGCAGTACGATCTTCTGCTCAATGGCAAGTCCGTTGCCCATTGGACGGCAGACAACATCGTGCCTCCTGCGGTCAGCGACAAAAAACTTGACGGCCATACCAGCACGCGCTTCACCCTGCACGGGGTCAAGCTCGCGCCTGGAGATACACTGGTGCTGCGCGGCATGCCCGACGGGGCAGAGCCTGCGCCTGTCGATTACATCGAGATAACGAAACCATGAAGATTACTGCCGCCCGCCTGATCGTCTGCTCTCCTGACCGCAATTTCGTGACCCTCAAGATCGAAACCGACGAGGGAATTTACGGCCTCGGCGACGCCACTCTGAATGGCCGGGAGCTTGCCGTTGCCGCTTATCTTGAAGAGCACGTGCTGCCCTGCATCATCGGTCGCGATCCATTCCAGACGGAAGATATCTGGCAGTATCTCTATCGCGGAGCCTATTGGCGCCGCGGCCCCGTCACCATGGCCGCCATCGGTGCGGTCGATGTGGCGCTATGGGACATCAAGGGGAAGGCGCTCAATACGCCTGTCTATAACCTGCTGGGAGGCAAAAGCCGCGAAGGCTTGCTCGTATATACCCATGCCAATGGCCGCGATATCCCGGAGGCACTTGACTCCGTCCGCAAGCATATGGACGAGGGTTATCTGGCGGTTCGCGCTCAGTCCGGCGTTCCCGGTGTTGCCAGCAGCTATGGCGTCCCCAAAGGTGGCAAGCCATACGAACCTGCCGAGCGCGGTCTGCCGTCAGAGAGTCTCTGGTCTACCGAAAAGTATCTGAACTTTGCGCCCTTGCTCTTTGAGAAGCTCCGGGTTGAACTCGGTTCTGATGTTCATTTACTGCACGATGTCCACCATCGGCTTACCCCCATCGAGGCAGGACGCCTGGGCAAATCGCTCGAGCCCTATCATCTCTTCTGGATGGAAGACCCATGTCCAGCGGAGTTGCAGGAGGGCTTTGAGTTGATTCGCCAACATACGACGACGCCTATCGCTGTCGGCGAGGTGTTCAACTCCGTATGGGATGCTCACGATCTGATTCGCCGCCAATGGATCGACTATCTACGTATGACGATTGTGCATGGGGGTGGACTTACTCACGTTAAAAAGACCGCCGATTTCGCCGCTCTGTACCACGTCCGTACTGGATTTCATGGTGCTACCGATCTCTCTCCGGTCACCATGGCCGCCGCCCTCCATCTTGGCCTCGCCATTCACAATTTCGGCATTCAGGAGCACATGCACCACAGCGCTCTTACGGACGAAGTCTTTCCTCACAACTATGCCTTCAACGCCGGCTATATGTACCCCGGCGATGCGCCGGGACTAGGTGTCGACATCGACGAGTCGCTGGCTGCGAAATTTCCCTATCAGCGCGCCTATCTGCCTATCGCCCGTAAGCTGGATGGAACGCTCACCGATTGGTAGGAATCCTTGTTTCCGGTTGGGCATCGATGAAGGGAACTAAGCTCCCATAGCGGCCAGCGATTCTTTTACCGTCGAGCTTCGTCCAGCTTCAACATCAAGACGCCGAAGCCGGTGAAATTTTGAAAGCACCGCATTGGCCTTTGCCAGGACCTCGATCCTCTCTGTATATTCGGCGAGCTTCGCTCCGGGAATTGCAAAAAGAGCGGTGCCTTCGGATAGAACGTCGAGGTAAGCGCGAGCGCCGCAGCAACCAAGGCTCAATGCGGCGCGACCAGTGTTCATTACCTGCGGAATGACAGCGCACGCAGGCCTTCCCATGGCCGGAGCCATCTGGCTTTCGACCTGCTGAGTGGCCTCAGTCAGGATCAGCGATTGATTGGCATTGACAAAGAGCATAACCACGTCAGGCGGCAAGGAACTTTGAGCCAGCGGAGAGTAGACGACATGCTTGCGTTGAAAGGGCAGGACAGGGATGGACAAGAGGTCTTCCTCCCGGACATATCCCAGGTCTCCGAGTACCTTCAGCGTGTCCCCTAAATCGACTTGCTGCTGTGGGGACGACTTTAAGTTGTGCGTGTAGACCCCGATAGCGCACAGATTATGGTCCTCGGCGGACGTGGTAAACGGTCCGGCAGCGGCATCCTCCCAGAATCGACATCCGGCGGATACGCGGCCTGCATGTTCAATTACTCCTTCGGGGCGTGAGTCTGTGAAGCTGATTGCTATTGGCTGCTGGCGTAGGTCGAGGCATCCGCTCAGGGTTTCTGCCATTTTTGAGTAGCTACTGCTTTCCGTCATCTATTCCTCTCGAATTCCTGCATAAGCTGATGTTTGATCATTTGGTGCAGCAAGAAGAGTGCCGCGGGCGCTACACCTTCGGCTCCTCCGCTGCTTTAAAGCCCATGCTGGAGATATAGGTCTTGAGCGAATCCTCTGTGACTTCCTTCGGATCGAACTTGATGCTCACCTTCGCATCCGGATAACTCGCCTTCGCCCATGTGACACCTTTTTCCTGTCGCAGCATGACCTCAAGGCCTACAGCGCAGGTGACGCAGGTGAACCCAGTAACGCGATATGTCACTTCCTTTTTCTCGGTAGCGCCCATTGCTCCGATGGCTGCGAGGCTTCCAGTGCCAAGCGTGATGAGTTGGATGAATCGTCGGCGGATCATAAGGTTTCTCTCCTCAGTCATGTTGAGCGGATCGGCTATCGCGCCACTCCGCTGCCTGCCTGGTACTTCCAGGCCGTCTCAATGCTTGCATGGTCGGAAAAGCGTGTGTCGGTGTATTGGCTGAACTCCAGTTTCTTGTGCAGAATGCCGGTCTCGATCATAAGGTCGCGGACCATATCGAAGTCGGCCTTACGCGGTGCAAGCGGGCTGTAGGTGACGCGGTCCATCGGCTTGGTAAGAGCCCACCGCAGCAGTGCAGGCTTCTGGTTGTAATAGAAACGACCTACGAAGTCGGCTGCGTCCTCGCGCTCCGGCTTACCTTTATCGAGCCATAGGCCGGACCGCGCTATCCCATCCACGAGCACCTGTACAGCCTCGGGTCGTTTGTCGATCAGGTCCTGCCGTACGACCAGAATGCAAGACATGTAGTCTGGCCAGTAGTCTCGCGCCTGGAACAGAACGCGGCCGTAGCCAGCCATCTCTGCCTGCGAGGGAAAGGGCTCGCCCATGGAGAAAGCGTCGATTGCTCCGGCCGCGAGAGCACCTGAAACATCAGGGGGAGCCATTTCAACCATCTTGATATCGCCCGGCTTCATTCCCCAGACCTTCATTGCTCGAAAGAGGATAAGGCGTTCATCGGAAAAACGGCTCGGAATCGCGACGGTTCGCCCGCGCAGGTCGGCGACGGTTTTAATCGGACCGTCTTTGCGGACGACGACCGCGCTGCCATAGCGATGCCCAAGGTAGACCACCTTGATCGGTACTCCCTGGGCAACGAGTGCAATCGCCATGGGTGCGACGATAAAAGCAGCCTGCACTTTATTTGAGATGAGCGCTTCTTTCATCTCGGGGAAGCCCTGAAACATGCGAGGTAGAAACAACTCACCATTTTTCGAGAACTTGGAGATGTAATCCGTCACCGGACAAGTGAGCTGGCAGGTTACAGGAAGATAGGCTACGGTGATTTTGCGCTGTGCTTCCGGGCGATAGTCATTGAGAACCGCGGCCCAATTCACATTGAGATAGCTGTGAAGCACGGAGATCGCAACAAGCCATCCGAAGGCACAGAGCAAAATTTTGTTTCTAAGCTTCATTGCGGAACCCCCATCGGACTGATCTGATTCTTTCAAGTCTGCGGAAGCCGAGATCGAGCGCCAGTCCAATTACGCCGATCAACAGCATGGCCGCGACCACCAGATCGTAACGTTTGCCAGAGTTTCGCGAGTCGATCACGAGATATCCGAGGCCGGAGTCGACCGCAATCATCTCTGCCGCTACCACAACCAGCCATGCGATGCCGAGGGCGATACGTAATCCCACAATGATCTGAGGAAGGGAGGCAGGGAAGAGCACCCTGGTAAGGAGCTGCCATGGCGCAAGGCCAAAATTGCGGCCCGCTCGCCGATACATCGACGGCACATTGGAGACGCCATCGATGCACGCCACAACAATGGGGAAGAAGGCGCCAAGGAAGATGAGGAAGATGGCAGCGTTATCGCCGACACCGAAAAAGATGATTGCCACCGGGATCCAGGCAATGGGGCTGATCGGGCGAAGGATCTGCATCACTGGATTGACCACCTGGTCGGCGGCTGGATACCAGCCGAGTATCAGGCCGAGCGGGATCCCAAGCGTGCAGGCAGCGCCAAAACCGATGGCAACGCGGCGCAGTGAATCGGCAATATCACCCCAGAGTACGTTCTCGCGGAGCAGTTCCGCTATACCTTTCCCTACATCGACGGGAGAGGGAAAGATCTTTGTGGCCGTCCAGAGGACAGAGTAATGCCACGCAGCGAGCAGCAGTGCGGAGACCAGCAGCGGCCAGAAGATCTTCTCCCATTTTCCCGGTTCGGCGAGTGAATTCATACCTTGTGCGCCAATCCGATCTGCTTGAATATTCCGTCGCGAAGCTCTAAATATCGCGGTGAACTGATATCACGCGGGTGAGGAATATCAATGGTTACGATCTGTTGGATCTTTGCTGGCCGAGCGCTCATAACAACAACGCGGTCTGCGAGTTGCACCGCCTCATCGATATCATGCGTTACGAAGATGATAGTCTTCCGCTCTGCTTCCCAGATGCGAAGCAGTTCGCCACGCATGATGAGACGCGTAATCGAATCGAGTGCGCCGAAGGGCTCGTCCAGAAACAGCATGTCCGGGTTTACGGCCAGAGCGCGAGCGACTTCGAGCCGCTGCTTCATGCCGCCGGAAAGCTCTGGCGGATAAGTTTTTTCAAAGCCTTCCAGCCCCACCATCTTGATATAGTGCGCGATGCGCCGTTCGCGCTCCTGTCGCGGCAATTTAAAGAGACCAAATCCTATATTTCCTTCTACCGTAAGCCAGGGGAAGACACCGCGCTCCTGAAAGACAAAGATCCGGCGAGGATCGGGGCCGCGTACCACCTCGCCATCGACCTTGATCTCTCCGCTGGTTGGAGAGAGGAAGCCGGCCATCGTGTTCAGCAGAGTCGATTTGCCGCAGCCGGAAGGACCTAATAGACAGAGAAATTCTCCATCGCCGACTTCAAGATTGATGTCTTCGAGGACAGCCATCTTCTGGCCGTCGCGCTGGAAGACCATGTTGACATGTTCGGCGCGCAGCTTCGTTCTGGTTTGCAAAGCTGAGGGCGTTACGAGAGCTTCCATCGACGACACAATCAATCCTCCGAGTAACTCCAGCGAGATGATTTTATGTTTCCCAGAGAACGAATGCCCATATCCAGGAGCAGGCCAATGATTCCAATCATCACCATACCGGCGACTACAAGGTCATAACGATTGCCGGCATTGCGCGCATCGACAATCAGGAAGCCTAACCCGGAGTTTACTGCGATCATCTCCGCGGCTACGACTACCAGCCATGCGATACCCAGGGTGATCCTTAAACCGACGATCAACTGAGGAGTGACGGCCGGATACAGGACGCGATATATCAACTCGAACGGGCTCAGGCCAAAGTTGCGTCCGGCATTGATGTATACCGCCGGAACGCTTTGCACAGCATTGATGGCGGTGAGCAGCAAGGGCAAAAAACAGCCGAGGAAGATGAGAAATATCGCTGCCATATCGCCAACGCCAAACCAAAGGATCGCGATGGGAATCCAGGCCAGGGGCGAGATGGGGCGAAGGAGCTGAATGATGGGATTGAACGCCATCTCAGCCCGGCGGTACCAGCCTATGGCAAGTCCCAACGGAACCGCCAGAACGACCGCCAACACGAAGCCCCATGTCACGCGAAACAGCGAGGCAACAATATATTTGAACAATACGCCGTGGCGCACCAGGTCGGCGATTCCGCCAATGACACCCCAGGGCCCGGGCAAAAGGTGGACGGAATCCCGGTGTATGGCGATCTGCCAGGCCGCGAGTAGAGCGGCAATGAACAGGATCGGACGGAGCCGCACGCGAAGGTTCAAAGATTTCGGCCTTTCCTGGTTCTGATGTTTTTGCCGATGGGCATCTTTGAATCTTCTGCCATTCGGCTACGCTTCATGAAATTAGCTTCAGGGATGACCTAACAATATTAGTCTCGAAGTGTCAGGTCCTCTATCCACCTAAAGATGGAAATACGGATCGAACTTTAGGTGACGTGGGAAATCGGCATGCATTGCTTTACCATCATTCCGACGGCCCGATATCCAGCGCAATCCATCCGAGTGTGGTTACGGGCATCACTCGGGTTCAGATGCTATATGTTCAGTAGAGCCTTCAAATTGATAGAGCCCATGAAATTTTCTGCATCTGATGCCGTCGTGATCAACCACCGGCATTCGCGCCGTAAGATCCGGTTCCTGGCCTGCCTGCTGGCCGGATCCATTCTTTGTTTGGTGGGGTGTCGTTCTCGCGTCCGGCTGCCGGATACATCCTCTCCCACATACGCTGATTTTGTGTCCAATTTTTACGTAGGGCTGGCGGCGCTTCAGGTGGGTGACGACGTTCGGGCTGATAAAAATCTTGCCGAGGCTGCGAAGCTGGTTCCGGGGGAACCCGCCGCCTGGGCGAATTGGGGCATTCTGGCACTGCGTCAGAGAAATTTCGATACGGCTGCACAGCGGCTCGATAAAGCCCGTGCTCTCGCGCTTGGAAATGATCGCATCTACTATTTGCTGGGTCTTTTGGAAAGTGATCGAGGTGACTCCGAAAAGGCGATTGATGATCTGCGGCAGGCAGTCAAGCTCAATCCTGGGAATCTGCGCGCGATCTATCAACTTGCTACACAGGTGGAACGCCGAGGAGACGCGAATAGTGAAGCAGATTTCGAGCGCCTGATGCAGCAGATTCTCACGGTGCAGCCGGACAATCTTGCAGCGTTGCTCGATCTAAGCCGCATCGCGGCTAAACGCGGCGATGCGGCGACTCTACGCTCCACGGTAAATAAAATTGCAGCGCAGTCGGGCCCATGGCCGCCTGATGTGCGACAGCAGCTTGCCTCATTGCAAACTGCCGCGAGCGGTCCTGATCCGAGAGCAGCAGCTACCCGATCCATTTTTCTGCGAAACGTGCTGATGCAGGTACCGGAATTTCGCATGAGCTTATCTGCAATCAAGCCGCAGCCGGGCGAAGGCGCCGAGCCGTTTACCGGTTTTCTGCGCCTCCCATCTCCAGCCTTCAGGCCTGCTCCTGCCGATGACAAAATGACATTCGACCCTCGACCGCTGGTGAATATGCCATCCGCCAGTTGGAGCTGGATTGGAGCGGTCTCGCTGAATGGTACGGGAACTCCTTCGATTGCAGCCGCAAATGCGCGCGAGGTGCGCTTATCCACTGGAGCAGTCTTTCCATTTCCTGGCGGCCATGCTGAAACAGTTCCGACTCCGGAAGGAGTTTTGCCCGTCGATTTCAACTACGACTTCAAAACAGATTTTGTGCTGGCGGGCGCTGGCGGGTTGCGTTTTATGCGGCAGGACAAACCCGGAATTTTCATGGATGTAACGATACAAACCAAGCTGCCCAGAGCTGTGGCAAGCGGTGTCTATACAGGCGCATGGGCTGTAGATATAGAAGCCGACGGTGATCTCGACATTGTCGTCGGGGCAAAAGAGGGTGAGCCTCTGGTGCTTCGCAACAATGGAGATGGCACATTCCTGCCGATGCATCCTTTTACCGGGATCTCGGGCGTGCGGCAATTTGTGTGGGCTGACTTGAACGGGGATGGCAATCCGGATTCAGCAATTATCGATGGTGACGGGCGCCTGCATATTTTTCTCAATCAGCGTTCCGGCAAATTTCAGGAGTTACCTGTAGCGGCTAATCTTTCTACTGTTCGCACGATTGCAGTTGCGGATGTGAATCACGGCGGGATATTGGGATTGCTTGCCGTTCGCGAAAATGGCGCGATTGTCAGTCTCTCGATTGCAAGGGACGGCGGCGGTTGGATTGCCTCAGAGATCGCAAGTGCTCCCGCAATACATATTGCTGGGGACGTTCGTTTGTATGTTGGAGATTTCGATAACAATGGCGCATTTGATCTTCTGCTCGCGTCCGTTGTTTCTTCGCAAAGTCCCCTGGTGTGGCTGCAGGGAGAAGATGGCAAGTTTCATCCGATGAGCAAGCCTCTCCTTCCGGCGCAGGTTTTGGGCGCTGCCGACCTGGAAGGAGATGGCCGCCTTGATCTGCTCGAGTTGTCGCCCGATGGTCGTCCTTTCGAAGCCGTCAATCGAGGCACCAAAAAATATCATTGGCAAACTATCCGCCCTCGGGCGCATCAGGCTACGGGTGACCAACGGATCAATTCGTTCGGTATTGGCGGGGAGATTGAAATTCGTTCGGGACTGCTCGTACAGAAACAGTCGATTACAAGTCCGGAACTCCATTTCGGTCTTGGTGAGCAAAATGGCGCGGACGTGGCGCGAATCGTCTGGCCTAATGGGTCGGTGCGCGCCGAGTTTGCGCTCAAAGCGGATCAGGAGTTTGTTGCGGAGCAGAGATTGAAGGGGTCATGTCCGTTCCTGTTCGCTTATAACGGAAAACAGATGGAGTTTGTGAAAGACTCGGTTCCGTGGGGTTCAGCGATTGGACTACGCATCAATTCGCTGGGAACGGCACGTATCGAAGCGACGGAGGAGTGGTACAAGATCGGGCGAGACCAGCTTGTACCACGCAATGGCTCTTACGATCTGCGCATTACCGGCGAACTGTGGGAGACATATTATTACGATTATCTATCGCTCATGACGGTCGATCACCCAGTCGGGACAGAAATATTTACAGACGAGCGGTTTGCCGTGCCCCCTGTGAAACTGGCGATCACTGCCGTCGCCACGCCTCAACCTATCGCGCGTGCTATTGATGACAACGGAGAAGATGTTACCGAGATTCTGCGAAGCCTTGATGGAAAGTACCTGGATAATTTTGGCAGGGGTCAATATCAAGGAGTGACACGAGATCACTATGTTGAGTTGGACTTGGGGAACAATGTTCCCGATGCGGGTCCCCTTTGGTTGATTGCAAAGGGCTGGTTGCACCCTGCCGATTCCTCGCTCAATGTAGCGATGAGCCAGGGCGATCATGAGCGGCCAAAGCCACTTAGTCTGGAAGTTCCCGATGGGCATGGTGGATGGAAGGTTGCGCGAGCAAATTTAGGTTTTCCGGCAGGCCGTAAGAAGATCTGCCTGATTGATCTAACAAATGTTTTCGTTCCCGGAACGCCCCGTCGTGTGCGGCTTAGAACAAATCTGGAGGTCTATTGGGATTCCATCGAATGGGCCAAAGGCATGCCGGACACGCCGTTGAAGGTATCGCATCTGACTCCAAGTCAAGCGGACCTGCATTACCGCGGCTACTCTGTTATTCATGAGGCGAACGCATCGTCCCCTGAGATTCCCGACTATAACCATCTCATGGCAACAACACAGATATGGCGCGACCTTCCGGGCTATTACACCCGCTATGGTGACGTGCGCGAACTTTTAAATCGCACCGACGACCGCTATGTCATTATGAATGCAGGGGACGAGATGTCACTGCGTTTCGCTGCCCCCACTGCGCCCCATGCAGGGTGGGTGCGCGACTATGTCCTTGCAGGTGATGGCTGGATTAAGGATGGTGACTATAACTCCAGCTATTCGCAAACCGTATTGCCCTATCCTTACCATGCGAAAAGGGAATACGATACTCCGCCAGGAAAGCTGAAAGATGACTGGGAGTACCGTCACCATTCACAGGACTGGCAGACCTATCAGACGCGTTATGTAACACCGGGCATCTTCGAAGACGCCTTGAGGAGCACAGCAGTTCGATGAAGCGCATTCCCATCGCACGCACTCTGGTTAGCATCTTTTTTGTGGGATTGCTGTTTGTGCCGATTGCTGTAAGAAAACTATCGGGACGCAGAGTTGCCGCACAGACAACGCTCGATACGAAAGCTGCACTCGCGAATCATGGCTTTTATCTTACAGAAGTGTCCCATGCATCCGGTATCGATTTTGTACATCAAGGGCCGACGCTCGATCCAAAGCTCGCGGCCATCATGCCGGAGGTTGCTTCCATGGGTGCCTCTGTCTCCATTGTCGATTTTGATCGCGACGGCTGGCCCGATATCTATGTAACGAACAGTGCGGAGGGAAGCAAAAATCATCTGTATCAGAACATGCACGACGGAACTTTCAAAGATGTTGCTGAGCAATTGGGAATTGCCGATGTCAACCAGGAAGGCACCGGCGTTTCAATGGGTGCTGTCTGGGGAGACTACGATAACGACGGCTATGAAGATTTATATCTCGTGAAGTGGGGACGCCCTGAGCTGTTTCATAATGATCGTGGCCATGGTTTTACGCGAGTAAGTGAACAGGCAGGATTGCCGCCATGGATCAATGCAAATACCGCTGTCTGGTTCGACTATGACGGCGACGGACTCCTGGATTTATTTGTAGGCGGCTACTATCCGGAAGACGTAGACCTTTGGCATCTGAAGTCCACAAGGATGATGCCCAATAGCTTCGAATATGCCAATAATGGCGGCAGAAAATATCTGTTTCATAATCTGGGCAATGGCAGATTTGATGAAGTAAGTGCAAAGGTAGGCATTGATAGCCGCCGTTGGGCATTGGCCGCAGCCGCAGCAGATCTGAGGGGTACTGGTCATCCCGATCTTTTTGTCGCAAACGATTATGGAGTTTCTGAACTTTATCTGAATGACGGTAAGCGCTTCCATGAGGCGGGCGCAGAGACCGGCGTGGGATTTGCACCAAAGAGCGGAATGAACGTGGCATTCGGCGACATTTTCAACCAGGGGAAATATGCAGTGTACGTTTCCAATATTTCTGAGGATGGAGTTCTGATTCAAGGAAATAATTTGTGGGTGCCCAGAGAAGGCGCGGCTGGAAACAGCGTTAAATATGAAAATATGGCTCGCGATATGGGGGTGGAGCTTGGGGGGTGGAGCTTTGGCGCACAGTTTGGAGATTTGAACAATGATGGCACTTTAGATCTCTATCTGACCAATGGCTATGTGTCGCTTGATCGTAAGAAGAGCTATTGGTATGACTTCACCAAAATCTCTGGTGGAAACTCTACGATCATTGGGGACGCCAAGAACTGGCCCGGTATGGATGGACGGAGCCTATCCGGTTATCAGCAGAAACATCTTTGGCTAAATGATGGTGCCGGCAAATTTATCGATGTCGCACAGTCGGTCGGCGTCACAGATACATATGATGGCCGAGCAGTTGCACTCGCGGATCTATGGAATAACGGAGCTTTGGATGTAGTCGTGGCAAATCAGCGCGGACCTCTGCTGATTTATAAGAACACCGTGTCGCCAGACGAACAATGGATTGAGTTTCAATTGGAAGGAACAAAGAGCAATCGGAGCGCCATTGGAGCACAGGTTACGCTTCGATGGAATGGGCAGGAACAAATTCAGGAGGTCTCGGGAGGCAGTGGTTTTTCCGCGCAGAACGACCGGCGCTTGCACTTCGGACTTGGCAAAAACCCACGGATTGAGAAGGCTGTTATTCGCTGGCCTTCCGGCAGGACGCAAACTCTGGATGGCCTGGTCTCGGGAAAACTCTATAAGATCGAGGAACCTGAATGAGCCATTTAGCCATGACGACGCCAATTCCTCCGGATAAGGACACCCGGTGGAGACAGATGCTCAGTCTCGATAACCGGTTCATGCCTCCACTGCTTATTACGCTCATTCTTCTGGTGGGCAATGTCTCCTTTGGAATTCTTGAGAGCTACCAGAAGACGCTGCTGGCGATCGTGACCAGCATGGTGGCGGAACTTATTCTGGGCCGTATCTTTCTTCATAAATGGCCTCATCTTGCCAGCGCCTACATCACCGGCATCAGCGTTGGTATTCTTCTGCGTTCTCCATTTTTTTGGCCATACGCATTGTGTAGCCTGCTTGCCATCACTTCAAAGTATGTTCTGCGCGTAAAGGGTCGCCACATATGGAATCCATCTAACTTTGGCATATCGGCAATGGTGTTTCTCGCAGCAGAATCGGTGGCAACGCTCAGCATTCAGTGGGGAAATAATCTCGGAGCGATGCTGGTCATCTGGCTTTTGGGTTCGGTCATCATTTGGCGACTTCGCCGTTTTCACATTTGCGCTGTTTATGTAATTTCATTTATTGCGCTGGCTTTTCTGCGTACCTGGATTACGGGTGATCCGTTGCTGTCGGAGATCTCTCCTGTAACAGGTCCTGAATATCAACTTTTCATATTCTTTATGATTACGGACCCAAAGACGACTGTGCGCTCCAAAAGAGGCCAATGTATTGTTGCTTTTGCCGTTGCCTTTGTCGAGATGCTTCTTCGGCTAGACCAGAGCGTCTACGCTCCTTTTTATGCTCTCTTTATGGTGGGGCCAATTGCGCTGCTCATCGAGATGTGGCTCAACTCCCGTCGCATCCCTGATAATGCAGCCGCGCCGGCCAGCGCGACTACAGTTATTCCCTAACAACGGACATCGGCGGAATTAATAAAGGAAACGTCTTTATGGACTTGCGATTTCGGGCCATTCTCTATTCTTCTTTGATTGCGCTCCTGCTCATTTCGGGTTGCAAGCAGCGACAGGAAAAGTCACTATCGCGAAATGCCTCATCCGCAGCAAACCTTCCTGCAACGACTCCGATGTCAGTGCTGGAGCACAAGGATCAATCTCCATCCATGAGGCCTTCGGGACCGGTTCGGTTTATTGATGTGACCGCCCAGGCGGGCATTCATTTTCGCCATAATAGTGGAGCGTTTGGAAAGAAGTATCTCCCCGAAACCATGGGGAGCGGAGTGTGTGCAATCGACTATGATAATGACGGATGGCAGGATATCTTGTTCGTCAATTCCATGGACTGGCCCGGTCATAAATCTTCTAAATCTTTTCCTGCACTCTATCACAACAATAAAGACGGTACGTTTACCGATGTAACTCGCCAGGCCGGATTAGCTATGGAGATATATGGCCTCGGCTGCACTGTCGCAGATTACGATAACGACGGCTTTGATGATATCTACATCACAGCTCTCGATGGCAATCATCTCTTTCATAATCTTGGCAGTGGGAGATTTTCCGACGTGACGGCTAAAGCCGGCGTTCGTGATGGTGGCTTTGCCACTGGAGCTGTATGGTTCGACTACGATAATGATGGCAAGCTCGATCTCTTTGTTGCGCACTATGTGAATTGGTCGATCGCAACCGATCAGTTTTGTTCACTTGATGGAAAGAACAAGTCTTACTGTACGCCCGAAGCTTATAAAGGACAGAGCGCCACGCTTTATCACAATCGAGGCGATGGAACCTTTGAAGATGTAACCCGAAAAGCAGGACTGTATGATCCCACCAGTAAGTCCCTCGGTATCGCGCTGCTGGACTTCGATAACGATGGCTGGATTGATCTATTTGTTACGAATGATACCCAACCCAACAAGCTCTACCGCAATAACCATAACGGAACCTTTACAGATACTGCGTTTTCTTCCGGTGTAGCGTTCAGTGATGCCGGAAAAGCGCGTGCAGGTATGGGCACAGATGCCGCCGATTACGAAAGATCGGGACGGCAGGGTCTTGTGATTGGGAACTTCACCAACGAGAGCATGTCTCTTTACGAGAACGATGGTTCCGGCCTCTTTATGGATAAGGCTGTGGACTCCGGGATATCTTCACCATCTGCTAAATCATTGACCTTTAGTACATTTTTCTTTGACTACGATCTGGATGGATGGCCGGACATTTTTGCAGCCAATGGTCATGTGGCAGATGATGTCAGCGTAGTTCAGCCTACTCTTCATTATGCAGAGCCCCCGTTACTTTTCCGAAATAGAGGGAACGGAAGATTTGAAAATGTTTCAGCTAAAACCGGGACGGTGCTGATGCAGCCCATCGTAGGTCGTGGCGCGGCATATCTGGATATTGATAACGATGGTGATCTCGACCTTGTAGTAACAACGAGCAACGGCCCGGCTAAGCTCCTGCGCAACGATAATGGTAATCAGAATGACATGCTGAGGATTAGAACTATGGGTACACATTCGAATCGTGATGGGATTGGAGCAAAGGTTACCGTGACGACGAATAAAGGTTCGCATCTGCTGCAGATGGTGAAGACCGGATCGAGCTATCTCTCCCAGAGCGAACTACCCTTGACCTTTGGCCTGGGAAAGCCAGATGAAGGGAAGATCGTCAACCTGGAGATTGTGTGGCCGAGCGGCAAGAAGGAATCTATTTCAAACATCAAGCCAAATCAGTTCCTGACCCTTACCGAGGGCAAAGGAATCAGTTCAAAGCAGCCAATTGAGTTCTCGCATTCGCAAATAAAGTAGGTCGACGGACCTGGACGCCTATGCGTAGAAGCCACAGCTTTGTAGGAGAGCCGTAATTTCATCGCGCGTCGCTCCTACTTTGGCGGCAGAGTTAAGCAGGTCTTCTGCATTAACCGGATACCAGTTGCGCCGCTGGCGATTGCAGAGGCCTGCTACGTCAATCGGCTCGATCGCCCGGAAGACATCTTCAATAAAAATGGAAGTTTCTTCCGTGTGTAAGTGCTGAGCGCGATCAAGCAGCTTCCGGCAGGTCTCACCAAAGGTAGCGTGATCGTGGAGAAGAAACGATTTGGCCAGTTGCGGTCTTTTCAATCGATACGCCGTTTCCGAAAAGCTTGCCGCTGCGAAGTAGAGCAAGGATAATGCATTGAAGATGGGAAAATTATCCATATTGGCATACAGGGCTGAAACCAGACGTGCCGTCGCAAGTAGCTCATCCTTTGTCCGCGTGGCATAATTTTTTAGGTTGCTCCGAAAGCGAGGTTTGCCCCAGTCCCGCTCAAGATTTTCCGCCAGTCTGGCGACGCCTAGAAGCGTGAGCGGAAATCCAGTCGAAAGTAGCGGATCCACAAATCCCGCCGCCGATGGCAGCATGGCCCATTTCTCTCCATAAATAGACGAACTCAGAAAAGAAAGCCGCGGCACAAAAGTGAACGGACGTTCTGCCTTTGCATTCGCAAACTGCGCCTCAAGGACCGGAATGGAGCCGAGCAATCGCTTCCACGCGCCTTCGCCGTCTATAAGCTGCAAGCGTACGGCGGCTTCATCTGTTACAGCAACTCCTGCGCTGGTCATGCGGTTATTGAAGCGAAGAACCCATATCCAGCCACCATCGAACACATGATGAACAGCCGCATCATCCACTGGATACGGGGGCATCTCTTTATTCGAATGGGCAGGGAATTCATCCAGACGTCCAACCCCCGAGAAATGACTGTAAAGCGCCTGCGTGGATGGAAAGTTTGGCAGGGCAGTCTCTTGCAGCTTCAATGTGCGATGAAGGAAACCCCGAGGACCTGTGGCATCCACTATGAATTTTGCGCGGAACGTAAAGGAACGTCCGTCCTTTTGCGCCATGAGCATCGCATAATTACTGTCTTCGACTAAGCCGTCGAGCATGACCTCGTCGAAGTAGTCGACGCCGAGATCTTGTGCTTCACGGACCAGCAACTCATCAAAATCTGCACGATACCAATGCGTGTCGCCTATCCGGTCATGGGGGCTTGCGGCTACAAGAAGCTGATTCAGACGTTCTGGATCGAGAGGATCAGGATGGCCAGGTTGATGATGATAAAAGCTGAAGCCCCGCTTCAATCCGCAGGCGGTGTTCGGATAATGCTCCTGCCAGCTACCCCATTTGGCCAGAGGCTTCAGTCTTGGAAGGTTGTATCGAACGGCTAAGTCATCCAGAAGGAGGTTGGAAAGGGGAGTGGAAGACTCGCCAATGACAACCCGAGGGTGCTTTCCTCTTTCCAGCAGAACAACAGAATGACCCAACTGGCGCGCAATCATCGCCATCAGCGATCCTGCAAAGCCTGAGCCGACAATTGCAATATCGTAAGTGCGATTCACCTGCATCCCTCGCAATGGGTGCACTGAATGGCTGGTAAATCATATTGCTGAAGGTTTATAGCTCGAAGGCGCTCCACCCGTGCAGCGAAGCATACGGGACATTCAGTAGAAGAGGCGCTCAGGCCCCAAAGATCAGCGAACACACGCCCTTTGTTAAGTCCTAGACCGTAATTTACAGCCAACTCTAAAATCTCAAGACGAGGCGGAGTAAATTCTCCATTCTTCGCCAATACTTCCAAGGCCCCATTTCCCGATCGTGTGGGAATGAGCGTTGCAGCAGTCGCTCCACAAGCGAATGCAAAATCGAGCGAACGTTCGGCCCAGTAGAGTGCCTCGTGCGGTTTCATGAACGGTGGTTGAACGAGAATAAATACGCGAAGATCGCTGTTATTCTGGCGGAGGTGCTCAGCCGCCGCGGAAAACTGGTCCAGCGACATCCGCTTATTCAGCCGCTCCAGAATCTCTGGATGAACTGTCTCGAGCCCCATGGCTACTTCCAATTGATTTGGCAGAGAGTCGCGAAATTTTAGATAGTTTTGCTTTAGAAGCGACGGATGGCACTCGATAATCGTTCGCTCAAAGGCTTTTACTCGCGCTGCAATCGCAGGATAATCTTCCACCGGAATAGCCTTGCTATCGAAAAAGCTACCGCTGTTATAAAGCTTGATTTGACGAGCGGATGGCAATTGCGCCAGAGCATAGTCAATCTGGGCGGGGATTGCACCTGCCGGAACACTATTTCTTAAGGTGTTACGCCATAAATCGCACATCAAACAGCGGAAGGGACATTCACGGTTGGTTAGAAACACGGTTGCTACCGGAACAATTTCTCTCGTGGCAGAACATTCCTGCTCCACAAAAAATGCATAAGGCCGGGTAGGGTCCAGGATGTTACGCGCGGGTCGGTGCGAGAAAATCCACCGATCTCGCTCTGATCCTTGCACCGGATAAGTTGATCTCAACTTATCCTCACAAGTAGAGAGACAGAAACTGCTTTCGATACTCAGCCTCTTTAAACGGCAGCTTTTGCCGCATCGCATCTGCGGGTAAAGCGCCATGCTGGAAGCGCCGCTTCGGAAACGCAGGCATCTTCAATCCTGTTAACCTTGCTACTCCTCTGGAGACGATCTCCCCTTTCAATTCATATAGCTTCTCGACACTGTAGTCCGTCAGTTTGATAAACGGAATTGCTTCCGCCACCGCAACGACATTTGGTCTCGTGTACGGGCTGAAGCTGCTGAATCCGTAATAACGCGCCGGAGCATAGGTGCGAGTATAGGAGCGGCTCAGACCACCACTATAGGTAAGCGAATGCTTGATCTTTCCGACTCCCCAGCCTTCCTGATAAAGCATTTGATTATTGATGACACTGCGAATGGTGAGCTCGGGATTTTCCTCAATTGGATAATCCTTCAGGTTCTCGTCGCCGCCGTCGCCATCCAGCAGATAGCGCCAGTCGGGGTAGCGTTCACGCAATCCGCGACACAGGGCCAGCGACATCGTTGCCGATTCAATATCCAGAGGCTTGTAGTCCTCAACGATCCGGATCGTTTCTTCCGCGTTGAGAGTGGAAGCATCAACCTCGACCGGTTCCAGAAAGAGTTCCAGGCCAACCGCATCAACAAATGCGCGCGACTGGCGCACGTCGGGACCATTCCCCAAATCGAGTACAAAGGCCTTTAGCCGGCCCAGATTCATGCCTTGTGTCTTCATCACGTGATAAGTCGTGAGAAAGACGCTGCCGCTGTCGATGCCGCCAGAAAAACAAACGCCAATGGGTTGATCGGCAGGCACCCGGTTGAGCCATTGCGAGATCTCCTCGGCCAGGGCAGCGATATAAGCTTCGCCAATCCGATCGAGATCAGGCGGCAATGTTCCCATTTGTGGCGTAAAGAAGCGGGTATAGACAGGATCGGGATCGGGGCAGCCTACAAGCTGAATCTCGACCACGTGATGGGCAGGCACCATCCTGGTGTAGCTAGGATGAAACTGCCCCTCCAAACCTTCGCTCTTGAGCCAATTGTAAATGGCGTCAATACGAGCAGCCACAATCAGTACAGGCCCTTCCTGACGCTTTGCGAGAAAATAACGCATCGGCCGGTCGAGTGAACGAGCCATTTTGACTGTTTTTCCAGAGCGAGCCAGCAAAGTAAAAGACCCTGCAATTTCACGCATTGCATCGGCGGAATTTTCGAGCAACCGCTGTTTCGCTTCTTCAGCTGTCATGTTGTAGATCTGGTTTGCTTCCGGATCGGTCAGATCAACGACTCTCTCAATATATTGATGCACGGTTCTTCCTCTGGCAGGGGTTCTACGAGATCAGTTTACGCTCTTCGGCACATCCTGCAAAAAGGTCGGGACTATTGAGAAAACTCTCAACTAAAACTCTCGACGGCCTTCCATGGCCCGTGACATGGTCACTTCGTCTGCATACTCGATGTCACTCCCGGCTGGGACTCCAGTAGCAATCCGAGTCACCTTCATATGGGGGTGGATTTTGCGTATCTCACCTGCCAGATATCCCGCTGTAGCCTCGCCCTCAGTGGTTGGAGAGGTTGCAAGAATCACCTCGTCAACCTCCGGCAATCGCGTCAGCAGATTCGTAATTCGCAGCTGCTCCGGGCCTACCCCGCCAATGGGAGAAAGCGTGCCGTGCAGGATGTGATACACGCCGCCATAGCTCCGCGTTTTTTCGATCGTCGCAATATTGGTCGGTTCTTCCACCACGCAAACCAGCCGCTGGTTTCGCGAAGAACTCGTGCAGTAAATACAGGGATCAACATCTGTAATGTTGTTGCAGATCGAGCAAAGGTGTAGATGCTCCTTTAGCTCCCTAATTGCCACGGCCAGTTTTTCAGCATCTTCCGCCGAAGATCGCAAGACATGAAAGGCCAACCGCTGCGCGCTTTTAGTGCCGATTCCCGGCAGCTTGCGCAACTCCTCGATCAATCGCGTCATCGGCTCCGCAAACTGCGCCACTAGGTCAACCCCGGCAGGTTCAATCCGCCCATCATTCCGGCCACGCTCGCTTTGATTGCTTCATCAGCACGGCGTCCAGCCTCGTTCACTGCGGCCATAATCAGATCTTCCAGCAGTTCTAGGTCGCTGCCCGCACTTCCAATCGCGGATTGCTCAATCTTTAACCGGAGGACCTCCTTCTTGCCGTTCATCCGGACCGTGACTACGCCGCCGCCGCTCGATGCTTCGACTACAGTTTCAGAGAGCTTGCGCTCCATCTGCTCCTGCATCTGCTTCGCCTGTCCCATCATCTCTTTCATCTTGCCCAAATCAGAAAAGTCCATTATTCCCCCTCGCGCAGATCGATCACGTTCCGAATCTCAGCGTCGAACAGTCTCTGCGCCTGCTGCACGACCGGGTGCTCCATTGCTTTGGCCTGTGCGCTGCCGCTCTTCGCTGCGCGAGGCTTCTTTGCTGTGGCGGCATTCGCCGCTCCCGGCAGAAGCACCAGCTTCAGCGCCCCAGCTCCAGCTTCGCGCAGCGCCGCACGAATAATCTTCTCTGCTTCGGGATTGATTACCATCGGCAGCATGGTCTTCGAAAGCTCGGTTTGCACCCGCAATTCGCCACCGTCGGCTGTCCACTCAGCATCGGCCAGCGCATCCGCTGCCGACCCCTGACTCTTTGCCCTGGTCAGAGCCTCCACGGCTGCCTGTTGCAGGTCCGCCGCAGAAGAAGAGGCTTTCGGTATGTCCGCTTCGACTATCGCAACAGGAGCCTCCGGGTTGATCGCTTCCGTCGGCATAGCGCCAACTCCCAGCATCTCCGCCGCAACTTCGGCGACAGAGGCATCCGCGACCGGAGTAGAAATGACTTCCGCCATCTGCGGACGGATGACTGGCTCAGGCTCAGGCTCCGGCGTCTCAACCGGAACCGGAGTTGGAACCGCAGCCGGAACTGCTGCTTTCGGCGTTTTCTCGGGTTCGCCGCCTTCGAATCGCTTCCTGCTTTTATCCGCCTCAAATGGAGAGAATGCCGGCTTCGTGCTCGCCGGCACCGGAGCACTCGCCGAAGCAGCAAGATTCACTACCGCGGCCATCGGCGTACGGACCTGAGGCTTCGAACTCGCTGTCGCAGCTTGTGGCCGCGCCTGTGGTTTGCCACCAGAAGCAGGGAACTGACTCAACACCTCTTCTAGCGGAAGGAGCCGTTGCAGATGCACCAGCTTCAGCAGCCCCAACTCAAAACGAAACCGCTGTTCCTGCCGATAGCCCAGTTCGTCGAATGTGCGCAGCATAACCTGCAGAAACCGCGTCAACTCCTCTTCGCTGAAGAGCGAAGCCGACCTTCCTGCCCGCCGCTGCTCATCTGCTGAAATCTGCAGGAGCTCGCCCGAAAGTCCATTGGCATCGGCACCATCTGCGCCAATTCCGGCAATCTTTGCAATCACGCAATTTCGCAGGTATCTTACAAACTGCCGCGCCAGTTGCGCCGGGCTATTTCCCGCATCGAGCAGCTGGTTGGCGACTGTAATCACTTCCGCGCTGCGGTTCCCGTCCACAGCTTCAAGAATTTTTTCAAATACTGCATTCGGAACTGTCCCCATCAGCTCCCGAATCTGCGAAGCATCGAGCACCGGTCTGCCGTTCTCGACTGGTGCACTGGCAATCGCCTGGTCCATCACGCTGAGCGCGTCGCGCATGGATCCATCGCCAGCTTCGGCCAGCAGCGAAAGCGCTCCCTCATCGGCATCTACGCCCTCACGCTCCGCAATGCCGCGCAGTTCGGCCAAAATATCTACGAGCTTGACCGCATGAAAGCTGAAGTGCTGACAGCGCGACCGTACCGTCTGGGGGATGTCTTCGGGTTGTGTCGTCGCCATCATAAAGATGATGTGCTCCGGCGGCTCCTCCAGCGTCTTCAGCAGCGCATTGAACGCGGCATCCGTAATCTGGTGCGCTTCGTCCAGAATGTAGATTTTGTACTTGTCCCGGGCCGGCTGGTAACGGGCCGCATCGCGTAGTTCGCGAATCTCGTCAATGCCGCGGTTGGTTGCCGCGTCGATCTCGATTACGTCCACCGCATTGCCGTTTCGAATCTCGGTGCAGCTTTCGCATATCTCGCAAGGCTCCGCTGTCGGTCTCTTTTCCCTGCCAATGGCGTTGCGGCAGTTCAGAGCCATTGCCAGAATGCGTGCAATCGTCGTCTTGCCGATGCCCCTATGTCCGCTGAAGATATAGCCGTGCGCGATTCGCCCCTGGGTCAGCGCGTTCATCAGCGTGACGGTCACATGGTCCTGTCCCGCAACATCCGCGAAACGTTGTGGCCGGTATTTCCTTGCAAGAACCTGATATGCCATAAGAGAAGATGCGTTCGATCGCCGCAGACTCTATTGTATCGTCCGCCGCCGGTCAGCTCCGCTTCGCATCCTGTGCCGATTTCCTAGCCAGCCGGGCCCGCCGCTTTACCTCGGCATCGCTGAACATCGTCCCCCTGCACCTTGACGATCCGCAGTAGCAATCGGCTTCCGTATCGTCGCTGTCGAAGAGGTTGTATTCGTAGGTAAGCTCTTCTCCAGCGGCGATATTGCGAATTGCAACCACGTAGATTCTCCCGTCAATATCCTCAGTTTCACAATTCGGATCGCAGGAATGATTGATGAACATTGCTGTGCCGAAGCCATCAATCACCATCCCATTGTCTCCACAACTGAAAAGATAGGTGATCGAGCGGTCCTTATATCGTTCATCCGCGACTTCCTTTGTAAATCGAGGCCCCTCGTACTCGCAGACCAACGCGCCCTTTTTGAAGGGCCGGATCGCATAACAGCCTGCCGCATGTATTGACGAAGAGCGAATCACCAGACCGTTAGCCATACTCAGTGAATATCCAATAGAAATAGAAATAGAACAACCGGGAAGAGCCGACACGCCCTCGGAACACTTCCGATGCTGAATATAACAAACCGCCGCGATCTCCCGTCAAAGTATCAGGCTAGTAATCTATAGACGATGTCTCCCAGCGCTCCATTCCGGCTTCTGCTGATATTTTTTGCTCTCTCGGCTGCGAGCATGGCCCAGACTGCCCCCAGCCCTTGCCCCGGCTCGAAGCAGGGCGCAGACAAACCCTGCCCTGCTCCATCCACGCCGCCTCCCTCCGCAGCGCAGCAGTTTCCATTTCCTGGTGAGGCCAATCCGCCCACAGCCCCGACTCCGAATGCTCCGAAGCCTTCAGCTGACGCCGACCACCCGTTTCCCACAGAATCGCCCGATATGCCCGGCGCAAGTTCAAGCTCTAGCAGCAGTTCCAGTAGCAGCGGTTCCGGCAGCGACTACACTCCAGACGCTAACCGCTCCACGCGGCGAAAGCTGCCCAAAGCCGAAAAGCTCGAAACTCCCGACCAACGTGTCGATGAAGATCTTCGTGTTGCCAAGTTTTACCTCGATAGAGAGAACTATCTCGCGGCCTACATGCGTAGCCAGGACGCCGTCAAAACCGAGCCGGACTACGCTCCCACGCACTTTTCGCTAGCCCAGGCGGCGCAAAAGATGAAAAAGCTGGATGAGGCAAAAGCCGAATACAACGCCTACCTTAAACTCTCTCCTGATGGCGACGATGCCAAAGCAGCCCGTAAAGCTCTTGAAGAGCTTCCCTAGTTCAAAGTACCCGTAGCACAACTACGGTTTCGTCGTCGAAGTGCTCAACGCCTGATTGAAATTCCGAGACTGCGTTCAGAATTGCCGAGACCGTCGATGCCGCCGTGGAATCCTGTTGTGCCTCAAGCACTGCCCGCAGCCGGTCGGTCCCGAACATCTCTCCATCCGCATTCTCCGCGTCGACAATCCCATCGGAAAAAAATACGATCAAATCGCCGGGTTGGGTTGAAAGCGTAAACTCCTCGTACTCTACGTTCGGAAAAAGCCCAAGCGGAAAACCTTCAGCCTTGATCGTCTTTACCATGACGCTTTCCGCAGTATGGGAGACGAATAGCGGCTGGACCGAACCTGCATTGGCGATCTGAAGCGTCTGGTTGGAGTCATCCCAGACTGCCATCAGCATCGTGACATACTGCGTTGCCAGTTTGCGCTCCTGCAATTGATCGTTCAACGCAGCCAGCATCTGTGCCGGAGACAGGTGCTGCGGAGCCAGTGAGCGCAAAATTCCGCTGACCAGCGCCGCATAGAGTGCCGCTGGAGCCGCTTTGCCGCTCACGTCTCCCACGGCAATCGCAGTGCGCGCCGGACTGCCCGGCAAGCTGTAGTCCAGAAAATCGTATACGTCGCCTCCAATGGACCGTGCCGCCAGAAACTGCATTGCGATCTCGGCGCGCTCCAGCTTCGGCGCGCGTGACGGCATCAACCGCAGTTGCACCTTGCGTGCCATCTCCAGGTCGCGCTCCATCCGTTGCTCTTCTTCGTGGATACGCTGGTACAGCCGGGCATTTGCAATCGAAATCGCCACCTGCGCCGCCAAAGTCGATAGCGTCCGCTGGTGGTCTTCGTTGTAATAGTTCACGCGGGTATGCTCCAGATCGAGCATTCCAATGACCTGGCCCTTATACAGCAGCGGCACCGCAAGTTCCGAGCGCGTCTCCGGGCTTTCCGCTACATAACGCGGATCTTTGCGGGTGTCAGGCGAAAGCACAGGTTCGCGCTGCTGTGCCGCCAAGCCAATGATGCCTCGGCCCAGCACAACACTACGTTCGCGGGTCACCCGCTCACCATAACGCGAAGAAAAGCGGTGTTCGAACTGCTGGGTGCGCTCGTTCCAGAGCAGGATGCTGAACATCTGGAAATCGATGACTCGCTTCAGCAGCTGGCCGATGCGCTCCAGCAGATCATCCAGATCGAGAATGCTGGTGATCTCCCGTGAAATCTCATTCAGCACAGTAAGCGTCTGCGCCTGCCGCGAAACCCTCGTGTAAAGCCGCGCATTCTCAATTGCGATTGACATGCGTGAGGCCACCAGCTCCAGCAGCCGCTGATGCTCCGGGGTAAAGTAGGCCAGCGTTTCGGATTCAATATCGAGCACGCCAATTACCTTATTTTTGACGATCAGTGGCACTGATAGCTCAGAGCGGACATTCGGGTTCGCATTGATGTAGTGCTCGTATTTCGAGACATCTTCCACCAGCACCGATTTGCGCTGTAAAGCAGCCTGCCCAATCACGCCGCGGCCCATTTTGACGCGTGCCCGTTCCACCTCGGGGGCATGGCCAATCTGAAACCGCATCCAAAGCTCGTTGGTGCGTTCATTGACCAGCAAAATCGCAAAAATACGATAGTCAATGACAGCACGCACGAGATCGGCGACACGGTGCATCAGTGTATTCAGATCGAGCGTCGTATTCAGAGCGTCGGCAATATTGTGAAGAAAATCGACCTGCAACGGCTCCACCCGGATATTGGTCGGGCGCGGTGCAGCATTATCTTGCGCAGGAGGACGGTAGTCGCCTTCAAATGGATGCTGGGGAGCCTCGCCCTGCGCTGGCGCAGTGGGGGGAGTGGGTTCGCGCGGCTTGTCAGCAGTAGGCATGGGAAGAGGAGATGATACTACGACGCGTCGTGGAGAGTGGAGTCCGTCAATAGATATGGGCCGCTGTTTTCAGAGTGATAACTTCTTGGACATCGCTGCCTTTTCAGAGAGCCTATTTTCAAGTCGTGGTTGCTTGTCATGAATTGCATTGAAAAATGCTTTCTTACTTCGACCGCAGTTGTTCACCCCCGGCAAGCTCGGCAAGAATTTTGACACTGGCACTGGCTCCGATTCGCGAAGCTCCTGCCCGCAGCATGGTTGTGGCATCGACCAGCGACCGAATGCCACCTGAAGCTTTCACTCCAGCCCGTCGCCCCGCCGCCTCTCGCATTAAGGTAATGTCGTCCGCAGTGGCCCCACCAGTTGAAAAACCTGTGCTCGTCTTTAGAAAATCGGCACCGGCGCTTAAGGCAAGCTCACAGGCGCGCAGTTTTTCTTCAAAGCTGAGAAGGCACGTCTCAAGGATTACTTTAACTACTGCTCCAGCAGGATGAGCGACTTCCACCACGCCGCGGATGTCCTGGCGGACTGCCTCGTAATCGGCGGCAGTTCCCGACTTCAGCAGGCCGATATTGAGCACCATGTCTACATCATGGGCACCCTGTTTGATAACCCGGGCTGCTTCATCGCGTTTGGAACTGGAGAGCGAAGCCCCCAGAGGGAAGCCGACCACAACGCCGACCGGAATTCCGGTGCCGGTCAGGGCAGCGGCCGCAAGCGACACCCAAGTGGGATTCACCATCGCGCAGGCAAAGCGATGTTCCGCGGCCTCATGACACAGTTGCAGCACCTGGCTGCGGGTCGCGTCAGGCTTCAGAAGCGTATGGTCGAGAACCGCCGCGAGATTTTGCGGAGAAGATAAGGTATGGGCCGCGAAAGCTGCTGAATCGAAATGATCAGGACCTGTGGGAAGGGGTTCAGAGATGGATAAAGTACTCAAAAATGCTCCTTCGGCAAGTGGGGAGTCTCCCTGCCGCGTACTTTCTATCATACCGGGATAGGAACTGGCTGAAGAGTCCACCCTGTGGATGAGTACCCGCCTGGGAACCGATTATCCAGGCTCATGGTGAGGTTCTCCATGCTTCCTTCCTCCGTGCCAAACATCCAATCCACATGCTTAAACGCAGCACAGTAAATGCTTTGCGTCTGTCGGTTCTGGACCAGTCCCCTGTCTCTGCGGGAAGTACCCCCGCCCAGGCCCTGCAGAACTCAATCGAACTGGCCCGGCAGGTAGACGAACTGGGCTATCACCGTTTCTGGATGTCCGAGCACCATGCAATGGACACCCTGGCGTGTACCGCTCCCGAGATTATGCTGGCCCGCATCGGTGCCGAAACTCAGAGAATTCGAATTGGCTCCGGTGGCATCATGCTGCCGCATTACACCCCGCTCAAGGTGGCGGAGGTCTTCCGCACGCTCCACGCGCTCTATCCCGGCAGAATCGATCTCGGCATCGGACGTGCTCCCGGCGGCGGCCCGGTCGAGGCGCTGGCACTCAAACGCGATCGCAACACCAAAATGCTCGACGACTTCCCCGACCAGGTCAGCGAATTGCTTGCCTTTCTCGATCGCAACTTTCCCCCTCAGCATCCCTTCGCCCGCATCCGGGTCTCTCCCCAGATGCCCGGCGGACCCGATGTCTGGATGTTGGGGTCAAGCATGTGGAGCTCCGCCGCCGCAGCGGAATTTGGCTTGCCCTATGCCTTTGCGCACTTCTTCAGTGGCGAGTCCTCCCGCGCTGCCATCGAGGCTTATAAGCAGAGCTTCGTCGCTAGCCGGTACAGGTCTGAGCCCGAGGCCATGGTGGCAGTAGGAGCTATCTGTGCGCCGACAGAAGATGAGGCTGAGTATCTCGCCTCCAGCGTTCGCCTTCTCCAGTGGCGCATTCGCCAGGGAGACCGCAGCCCGATCGCTTCTCCCGATGACTCATTGCGCGAACTAAAGCTCATAGGAAATCCCTCTGCCGAGACAGGCGAGTGGCCCCGCTACTTCGTGGGGACTCCCGCAAAAGTAAAGGCCGGCCTCGAGCAGATGGCCGAAGCGCTGGGGATCGGAGAAATCGTGGTCAACTCGATCCTTTGGGACCACGCCGCCCGCCTACGCAGCTACGAACTGCTCGCCAGCGAATTCGCCGGAGTCGAGCAAAGCCACTGAAATAATCTCAGTGTCCAGTTGCGCCTTCAGGAAAGAGTCGAATATCTTCCACGTTCCGGTAGTGCTCGGCATAGTCCATGCCATAGCCGATCACGAACTGATTCGGAATCTGAAAGCCTACATAATCCGCTTCGATCGGAACCAGCCGTCGCCCCGGTTTATCGAGGCAGGTTGCAATTTTCAGCGACGCCGGCTTGTGCTGAAGCATCATCCCGCGCAGGTAGCTGAGGGTAAGCCCCGTATCGAGAATATCTTCGACCAGAATGACATGCTTTCCCTCAATAGGATTATCAATGTCTTTGATCAGCCGAACGGCTCCGCTCGATACTTTGCCTCGGCCATAGCTGGAAACGGCGACGAAATCGAAAGTGTTATCCACCTCGATCGCACGCGCCAGATCTGAAAGGAAAATGGCTGCTCCCTTGAGGACCCCAATCAGAACGATAGATTTACCCGCATAATCGGCTGAGATTTGCGCCCCAATGGCGCGTACACGTTCAGCAATCTGCTGTTGAGTAAACAGAATCTCCATTCCAGAAGCATGAGGAAAAGCGGGCGTTTGGGTAGGCATCAACGTCAGAGTAGCGCGAATGCGACACAAACAAAAGGGTAGCTATACTTAATCAGCGAGGCTTATGTTTCCCTATATCGATATCGGCCCGGTACATCTGGGTACGTTTGGACTATTGTTGTGGTTTGCTGCGGTGGTAGCCACGGTAGTGCTGCACAAGAACTTTGTACGAAATCATGTTGACGCAGACGCCCTAAGCGTCGTCGCGTTCGTAGTCATTGCAGGTATTCTGGGCGCAAAATCCTGGCATGAACTGGAAAACGTCGCGGAACTTCGCGCGGCCATGCTGCAGATCGTCGCGCCGGGATGGGGACATCCGTTCGATATTCTAATGAATTTCCTGCATTGGTTTCAGGCGGGATTCGCCTGGTTTGGCGGTTTGGTCGCTGGAATCCTGATGCTTATGTGGCAAGGGCGGGAGGCGAAACCCGGAGGCACAACCGGGTGGCTGGCCTCCGTAAGAATGCTTGATCTTGCGACTCCGGCTGCGGCCATCGGATACGGAGTGGGAAGAATCGGTTGCCTGACCTCCGGGGACGGAGATTACGGCGTCAATACGACTCTGCCATGGGGTGTGCACATGGCAAAAAATGCGCTGGTCCCACCAAATCCGCCAAATGCGCTTGTGCAGCCCACCCCGATATATGAGCTGCTCTTTGGTATCGCCTTAGCCTGGTTGCTATGGCACCTCGGACGAAAAACCCGGCCAATCGGCTGGCTCACTGGGCTCTATCTTGTGCTGAGCGGGGTCGGGCGGTTCATGGTCGAATTTGTTCGCATTAATCCCAAGCTTTATTGGGGCATGAGCAATGCCCAGATGGCAGCAATCGGATCGATAATCGTGGGCTTGGCTGTCATGCTGATTACGAGAAGAAGCGCCGTCGCCAGCGCTCCAGTCGTTCAGGTAAGTTCATAGCTTTGGGCTTGCCACATACCCAAGTATCAGGCAGGGAACTCAATTTCATCGAAAAACTTATAGTTGCTGAGGTCAGCCGGCGGCGCAAAAAAGCAGACGACCTTCATCAGTTCGTCTCCGGAATTTTGTAGCATGTGGACACTCCCCTGCGGGAAGAGTACGGCATTGCCATGCTTCACCGGCTCTACAACGCCGTCGATCATGACCCGGCCATTCCCCTGAATAATGTAGATAATCTCTTCGCCATTGGGATGTGAGTGCGCCGGCCGTACGGTCTGGCCTGGAGCAACTTCGATCACGCACATTGTGCAGTGCTGCGCATTTGCATTCTTTTGTGTAATGACCCAGCGCAAATCTCTGCCGGGCAAGCCTAAGGCTTCGACGCTGTTTTCATCAACAATGGGCAGCTTCATCTCGATATTCCTTTCACTTGAAACTTCATTTTGTGATCGCCGTTACCGCACTGCGGACAGTATCTGCTATTGCGGCTGGGGTAAGCCCATAAGCGTCAATCAGCTCCTCGTAAGTTGCGGAGTGAATGAATTGCGGCTTCCCTTCGGAATTGAGCGTATTGATCGTTACAACGTTCTCCAGGCCTCCAGTTTTCACGGAAGCCCGGTTTCGATACAGAGCCTTGAGAAAATTCTGCCAAAGATATCCATTATTCTGCTCGGCGAAGATAAGCGGCTTGCCCGAGCCATAGAGCTGAAGCAGCAGGTCCTCATCGACTGAGGGCATATCCACGACGCAGACCCCAAGACCCTGTGCTGCGCAAAGCTCTGCTGCTGCCAGGGCCTCATGAACCCCACGGCCGCTGCTGACGATGATCGCAGAATCTGCATTGCTCTCGCGCAGAATATGGCCCTTCCCAAAGGTGAAGGTGTAATCCTGATCGTAGAGAACGGCTGACCCGGTCCTCATGACGCGAACGTAGGCCAATCCGCGATTGCCGTCCATGATCCACTTCATGATCGAGAGCATCTGCTGTGGGCAACTCACATCGATAATCTTTAGTTGACCGACCGCATCAAACGTTGTGATGTCATCATTGCCCATGTGGGTGGCGCCGTTTGTGCGCGTCTCAAAATTAGCCGCAGTCGCTAAGAAGGTAAGGTCAAGTCCGTGACCTTCGCTAAGCCATCCATCTGCCGCTTGCATCGCTTCAAGGCGTTCCTGCTGGCCCACAGCAATGCGGCGCAACACCTGCCAGTTGAAGAAGGGACAGAAGGTGCTCACCCATGCATTGCTGCCAAGCGCCGCGAAGGCTTCGCCGATCAGCATCATGTTGGCTTCAGCGACGCCGACGTTGAGAGCGCGTTTCTGGTCCACGGCTGCCACTCCGGCTTCCAGTCCACTGGTCGAGGCGAGATCCGAGTCGATCGAGACAACGGAATGGTCCCGCGCGAAGATCTTCATGCTGGCGGTGACAATCTCAGCAGCGCTATAGGATTTCTTGCGATCCAGCTTCGGCAGAAGATTGGCATCGTACTGGATGCGCTTATCGCGACGTGGTACGCGCTTCGTCAGCACTGGACCCACAACCGACCGGACACTACGGCGCTTGGAAATGCTTCCATCAATTTCCAGGTGCATTTGCTGGGCAGCATCGAACAGGAGGTCGCGAATCGCGCCGCCCTGCTCCGCACGCTCAATTTGATCAATATAGTTGAGGAACTCCTCTACACGAGCATCGCGCTGCTCATTTTGAAGCGCCAGTTCCTGAATGACCAGCGCTTCCGAGGTGGTGACTTTATGCTTATTCATAAAGTCGGAAAAGGCACCGTAGCCTTTCGTTGTATTGCAAATAATGGCAGTCGGTTTGCCGTTACGCGGTCCAGAACGGAACTTCTCAAGTGCGGCCATCACCCCGTCGTATTGCGTAGCATCGACGTCATGCGCAATCCAGCCAAAGGAACGGAAGACCTCACCAAGAGCAGGCATGGGAAACAGCATGCGATTGTGAATATCAAGCTGTCCGTTGTTGCGGTCGACAAGAACACATAAGTTGTCGAGATGGTTCTGTCCGGCGTACATGATGGCTTCCCATACAGATCCTTCCTGCAACTCGCCGTCGCCCGTCATGCAGAAAGAATCAAAACGTGGGCTGGTCCGGCCTGCAATCGCAAATCCCTGCGCTACGCCGATCCCTTGTCCCATGGGCCCAGTAGCAATATGAACCCCTGGCAGGATGGGGCCCGGATGGCCGTTCAAAATGCTGGCATGAGAGCGTGAATTTCGAAGGACACTCTTGTCGAAGTAGCCTAGCTCTGCATAGATCGACGCCAGTGCAGCGACGGCATGACCCTTGCTGAGCGTGAACATATCCTGGCCCCGTTCCGTGGGGTCCTCAATGTTGAGCCGGAGAAAGCCGCCATAAAAGAGAGCAACGAGAGGAATGGTCGCCGAAAAGGCTCCACCGGAATGAAGGCCTTGATCGACAGCATCGCGGCTTTGTCCCAGCGTCAAAATGCGGATGTCGGAATCTTTGATGGCGAGTAGCTTGAGAATCCCATTGCGAAGGAGTACATCGCGATGTAAGAAGAGGTCGCGGTCGATATTCCAGTGTGTATTGGCGGTCGAAATGGCGTTCATCATGCTCCAGAGGCAACATTGTCGGGAACAGAATCTATACTGGCCTGTATCCCGGAATTGCAAAAGTTATGCGTATTGTGCAATCCGCATTGCTGATTGTGCGAAAGTATAAGCCTGCGCGATTTGGATCGTCAACTCTCACCGCTCAATTTCTAAGCAACAATACTAGCCTGCGTCCATGTGCAAGAATTGCGATGAGTTTCTGTTGTGGGCCATTACGACAAAGGATGAGGTAGGTAGATGCGAATTGTAATTATTGGCGGAACGGGACATATCGGAAGCTATTTGACCCCTCGACTGGTCGAGGCAGGTCACTCAGTTGTTTGTGTCAGCAGGGGATTGAAGGAGCCCTACCGCAAGCACGCCGCTTGGAGAAGCATCGAGCGGGTAGAGATTGACCGGGCAGGCGAGGAGGCCGCGGGAAACTTCGGTGAGCGCATTGCAAGCCTTGATGCGCAGGTTGTGATCGATCTCACCTGCTATCGATTGGACAGCGCAGAGCAACTGCTGGAAGGATTGCGTGGAAAGATCGAGCACCTTCTGCACTGCGGAACAATCTGGGTGCACGGGCCCAGCATCGAAGTGCCGACGATAGAAGACCAGCCGCGAGCCGCGTTCGGCGACTATGGCCAGAAGAAAGCTGCCATCGAAGCATATTTGCTGCACGAAGCAAGGAGATCAGGATTTCCGGTCACTGTTTTACATCCGGGCCATCTTGTGGGGCCTGGATGGGCGCCCATTAATCCGACCGGTAACTTCAATCCCGAAGTATTCTCAGTCCTTCTGCAGGGCAGGGAAATCCAGTTGCCAAATATCGGTATGGAAACGGTACATCACGTTCACGCCGATGATGTGGCTCAAGGATTTATGAAGGCGCTCCAACGGCGAAGCGTTGCATTGGGTGAGAGCTTTCATGTGGTCTCACCCGCCGCTCTGACGCTGCGTGGATATGCGGAACGCATCTCTGCATTATTTGGCCGCTCGGCAAAAATGCAGTTTCTTCCCTGGGAGGAGTGGCGCAAAAATGTCTCAGAGAGGGAAGCTGCAGTCACCTGGGATCACATTGCGCATTCTCCCAACTGCAGCATCGCGAAGGCCCGTAAGTTGCTCGGGTATTCGCCGCGATACACCTCGATCGAAGCAGTACGGGAGTCGTTAGAATGGCTGATCGAGCAGGGAACCATTCATCCGGAGATGAACTGATTCCCCGCGACCAATTGTTAAAACTTGCGGGACCATTCTTTAGGCCAGCGCTCGATGACAACCTTCTTGTCCGTGTAGAACTCGATGGCATCCTTACCCTGGCCGTGCAGGACACCCATGAAGCTATCCTTCCATCCGCTGAATGGGAAATAAGCCATGGGTGCAGCCACGCCAATATTGACCCCGATATTTCCGGCATTAACCTCATAGCGGAACTTGCGTGCGGCGGCTCCACTTGAGGTGAAGATGGCGGCGGAGTTGCCGAAGGCGCTGCGCGACAGAAGTTCGATGGCATCGTCGAGCGTATTTGACTCATTGACTGTGAGGACCGGCCCAAAAATCTCAGTCGAAGTAAGCGGGTTGGAAGACTCAATCCCGCTCAGAATAGTAGGCGCAATAAAATTCCCGACATCGCCGGGAACCTTTCGGCCGTCGAGCAATACCTTTCCGCCCTTCTGCAGTCCCGTATCGACGAGTTGAAGAATACGTGATTTGCTCTCGGCAGAGATGACCGGCCCCATCTGCACACCTTCTTCCAGTCCATTCCCTGTGCGGATATTGGAAGCCATATCGACGACTGCTTCCTTGAACTTTTTAGCTACATCGCCGACAGCTACCGCTACGGAGACCGCAAGGCACCGCTGACCCGCGCAACCAAACGCGCTGTCGTTGACGATCTTTGCCGTCATCTCCAGGTCGGCGTCCGGCATCACGACCACATAGTTCTTTGCCCCACCCTGACACTGCACCCGTTTTCCATGAAGGGAACCCTCGGAGTAGATGTATTTGGCAACCGGAGTCGAGCCGACAAAGCTGATGGCGCGTACATCGGGATGATGCAAGAGAGTATCGACGACGGGCTTGCCTCCGACGACCAGGTTGCAGACGCCTGCAGGGAGACCGGTTTCATGAAGAAGCTCAAACAGCAGGCGGGCGGTAAGCGGCACACGCTCTGAAGGCTTCAAGATGAAAGTATTTCCCGTCGCGATGGCATAAGGAAGAAACCACAAAGGAATCATCGAGGGAAAATTGAAGGGCGTAATGGCCACAGTTACACCGAGAGGTTGCCGGATCATGATTTCGTCGATGCCGCTGGAGACGTCTTCGAGGTTATAGCCCTGCATCAATGTCGGAATGCCGCAGGCTACCTCGACATTCTCAATGCCACGCTGTAACTCGGCGAACGCCTCAGCGAATGTCTTCCCGTTTTCCTGGGTTGTCATGCGAGCGATTTCATTTCCGCGTGCGAGCAGGAGTTCGCGAAAGCGAAATAGGTACTGAATTCTGTTCTGAGGCGGTGTCCGGCGCCATGCCGGATAAGCTGCAGCAGCCGCAGCAACCGCGGCGTCTGCATCGCCAGGCCCAGCAAGATCGATTTCGGCCAGCACCTCGCCGGTGGCCGGATTGGTGATATGAGCGGGAGCAGAATTTTTGCTGGCCTGCCATTTTCCGCCGATATAGTTTGTTTCGAGAAGGGAAGTTTGCTGGGTCATCGTTGTGTTCTCCTTAAATCCGGTTGAATTGGGGCGGAGCGTTATCATTGCGGCTGTATAGGCCGAAGCTGCAGGTCAGGCAATCTCGTCATTCCAATGCACCATCGGCAGACCGGGCGCGGGTGCACGGAAGTAAGGAATCCGCTGCCCTTTCAGAGAGCCGATATAGAGCGTCTGCAGATCGGGGCCGCCAAACGTGACGCTCGCCATCCAGGGCGCAATGCCCTGACCAGTCGCAAACAATACCTCTTCATTGACCTGGTTCCGGAAAAACGCCTGCTCAAGCTTCTCGACCTTTCGCGGGTCGCCTTCATCCAGCAGCAGGCGAAGGTCTCCTTGCGGTGTCAGCACGAAGAGCTTGTCTGAATAAACCATGGTGCCCCACAAATTTCCGAGGCTATCGAACGCAATACCGTCCGGCCACGCGCCTTTGCCCAGACTGGAAGGTCCAAAGATCTCCCGTTCTCCCAGCGAACCGTCCTCATGCACACGCAGTCTGCTGATACATCCACCCGTGGTTTCGGCAACGTATAGATATTCTTCCTTCGCATCCATGCGAATCTCGTTGGTAAAGTGGAATCCGCTGGCAACAATGCGGAACTTTCCGTCTATGTATCGCGCGATATAACCGTCAGGCAGATCGGGCCGAAGCGCATGCATCCAGTTCTTGATCTTGGTCGAGATCGTAATCCAGATGCGGTCCTTTGAATCTCGCAATACAAAATTAACTTTTCCGATCGGTTCGCCATCGATGCTGTCCGCGAGCACCTTCGAATCGCCGCTGCGAGTCATCACCTCAAGACGGTCCGTGCCGAAATTTGAGATGAGAATGTCGCCGTTGCGTGCAAAGGCGAGACCATTGGGCAAGGTTCCTTCAAGGTATCGTGAGGCCTCGCTGCGCACGCCTTCGAAATGTCCCGAAATCTTTTGCGAGATTGTCTCCTGTCCACCGTTGGGATAAAGGTGCACCACTCCGCCCCGTGCATCTGCCGACCATAGAGATCCGTTGCGTTCAGCCAGGATGCACTCAGGACGCTGTAGCCCATTTCCAATGTATTGAATGGTGTTTTTGTCGATGCCGAAATCGAGAATCGGATTGGACATTCCGGTGAACCACCCCATGGCCGGCGCAATGAGCTTCGTGCCGGGCTCAGTGCGCCTTTAGAATTTCTCGTTGCGCTTTACGCAATGGAGATTGCAAGACTAACACAAAGCATAGAGAACACACGAGAGGGAAACGCAAAAAATACGCGAATGAACTCGAGATTCATTCGCGTATCTGTTCTGATTCAGATTTCATCAAGTATCAGAAGTCCGCACCGTTCGTCTTCTGTTCCGGACTGCTTAAAAGGGCTCCGATGTCGTTGGCGACCTTGCAAACCTGCTCGGCATATTTCGGATACTGGTCCTTCAGAAATCTGGAAGATGGCGCAGAGACACCGATCGAACCGACAATAATGTTGTTCTGGATGCGGATTGGAGCAGCGACGCATCGAATCTCTTCCTGATACTCGGCTTCATCGGTAGAGTATCCTCGCTTATTGATAGCGCTGCAGTCCTTGGCCAATGCTGAAATACTCGTAATGGTACTTTTGGTGAATTTCTGCAATGGGCCGGGACCGAACTGCGTCCTGAGCTCATTCTCATCGGCATCTGCCAACAGTGCCTTTCCATGTGCCGTGCAATAGAGCGGGACGAGTTCACCAGTCTGGCCGGCCACCGCAATCACATGGTTCGCATGGGCGGAATCGATAAACAGCGCGTTCTTGCCTTCGCGGATGGCAAGGTGTGCCGTTTCGTTAATCTGATTGGCAAGCTGCTTTAGTTCCTGGTGTGCCACCTTCACCAGCATATTGCCCCAATCGTATTGATGGGAAAGCGTCCACATCGACGATCCGAGAATATAGTCCTTGCGTCCAGCAGGACAGGAGAGAAATCCTCTGCGGCGAAGCGTGTGTGCAAGGCGGAATGCGCTGCTGCGATCGATATCGAGCAGATCGGCAAGTTCGCCTAAAGACATAGGCTGCTTGGAGAGCGCGACCGCCTGCAGAATCGTGAGTCCTCGGTCAAGGCTCTGAATAAATGGAACTTGAGGTGCCTTTTTTGATGGCATATACCTGAGATTACACCCGGAACTTCACTCCAGTCTTCTCTAGATACAACTTACTTTCTTCTGCTAATTTTTCGGGAGGAATGGGCGAGGGGTCCCTTGGGTTATTGTCGAGTTCTACGTTAATCATCCCGCTGATTTTGCGTCCGTTCATCAGGTCGAGAATGGCTGGAACATCCACTCTACCTTGGCCCAGAGGGCAATAACCAAGCAGATGCTCGTCCTCTCCGTTGAAGTCCTTGAGATGCATATGTTGAACAAGCGGAAGAAAATCTTTCACGACTTTGACCGCATCCGCTCCTCCCTTGGTCAGTTGTCCCACATCGGGACCAAATTTCAAGTGGTTCGTATCAATTGCTTCTAGGGTTGCGTAGGTCTCATCGCGAGTTTCGACGCAGGTTCCCGTGTGCTGGTGCAGAACCGGGGTAATGCCCTGATCGGAAATTGCTTTTGCTGCTTCATTCAAAGTAGAGACGATATTTGCCTTATGTGCTGCGTAATCGTAGTTGGATCTATCAACCTGATTTGGCCCTAAGACAAATACGCGGCCGTTATATTTCTTGATCAACTTCGCCCAGGCAATCGCCTTTGTTATTTGCTCGCGTCGCTTTTCAGTATCGGTAAGGTTCAGAGTGCAGTAACCAGAGATAAGCGGAATCTTACTTTCTCGAAGAATGGGCTGGAGCCCGCCCTTTGGCTCCCATCGGTCCAGAACTTCTCCAAAGGTCTCAAAGCCATGAAAGCCGAGGCCACCTACTGCACGGATCGCATCTTCGACTTGCGCGTTCATCCAGGTGATCCCCGTATAGCCAACCTGAATTTTGCGTGTTTTCTCTGCAAAGAGAAGCTCTGGTTTGGCAATGGCTGCTGCGGCTAGGGCTGAAGAAGAGGCGAGGAAGGAGCGGCGAGTGATAGTTCGGTTCACGGCAGGTTTCTCCAGGTCAATCTCACTGTTACAGGTACAAGGCTTTTCCAGCGGTCTACAATCTTAACTTCGATAATGGGAAACAGTGCTCAAGGCCATTGCGTTTCTCGCAATGTCAAATGCGTACAGTGCAATAACTCTGCACCGGAATCCTTGACATTGTCAAGACCGAAGCGCTTCTCGACGCCTTGAAAGCGCCATGCACAGGAAATTCTCAGTTGCGCTTAGAGAATCTGACACAAAGAAGGCAGCATAACGCAGCCATTCTATCCGGCTTGACGGCACTGCTGCTGGCAGATACTATTCACATGCTTGCAGCATACGCAACCAGAATATCTTTTGGCGCAATGATCTTTAGGTGCGATCCTGAAGGCATATAGATAAAGAGTGGCGTGCACGCCACTGAAATCTGGCTGTTTTAGAGAGGATAGCGGCATATGGACTATTCAAGTTTTGGACTTAAGGACAAAATCGCGATCGTAACCGGCGCGTCCCAGGGAATAGGAAGGGCGATTGCTATCGGTCTAGCCCAGGCAGGGGCGCATCTGGTGCTTGGAAAACATCCCAGCCCTCAAATGGATGAAGTGCTGCAGGTGAAGGCGGAGATTGAAGCGCTCGGCCGCAAGGCAATCATTGTGCCGACTGATGTGTCCGATGTCGCCCAGGTTCAGGCCCTGATGGCCAGGGCGCACGCCGAGTTCGGCCGCATCGATATTCTTGTGAACAATGCGGGCTGGACGGGAACCACGGATGCACTCGATGTGACCGAAGAAGAGTACGACAAGACCATGGATGCCTCGCTGAAAAGCGTCTTCTTTAGCTGCCAGGCAGCGGCAAGAATCATGATCCCGCAAGGCGGCGGCCGGATTATTAACATCGGCTCGAACTTTGGGGTCATCGCCTTCAAAAAGCGGTCGGTGTATGCGGCAGCCAAGGCAGGCGTGCATCATCTCTCCCGTGCGCTCTCGTTGGAGTGGGCCCATGCCGGGGTATTGGTCAATGTCGTTGCCCCCTGCATCACGGAAACGGCCTCACGCAAGAACATATTGGAGCGTCCCGGCTACAAGGAATGGGCCACGCAGGAGATGATTCCGCGGGGGCGATGGAATCAGCCGGAAGATCTGGTCGGTGCCGTTCTGTTTCTCTCGAGTGAAATGTCCGACATGGTCGTTGGCCATACGCTCATGGTGGACGGTGGCTGGACCCTTCATTAGATCTTTTCGTAAAGATCGCATGGAAGTATGGACCAGCAAAAGCAGACCCAATAGAGGAAAGGAAATACATGAAGCTCCAGGGCAAAATTGCAGTGGTGACGGGTGCGGGCCAGGGAATCGGAAGAGGGATTGCCGAGATATTCGCCGAACAAGGCGCAGACCTTGTAATCAACGATATTGTGTGTTCGAAGGGGCTTGATGAATTAGCAGGATGGATTCGCGACAAGGGCCGGCGGGTGATCACAGTTCAGGGAGACGTCTCTCAGCGCAACGATGTTGAACGCATCTTCGATCGAGCCTGGGCAGAACTCGGACCGGTAGACGTTCTCGTGAACAACGCCGGTATCGAGACGATTATTCCTTTCCTGGACCTCACCGACGAACAGTGGCAAAAGGTGACCGATACAAATCTGAAGAGTGAATGGATGTGCACCCAAAGCTTCTGCAGGCGAGTAATTGGCGAAGGCCGGAAGGCTTCGGTAGTAAACATTGGTTCGATTCAGGCTGCAAGGGTATTACCCGGACGGACGCACTATGCACCCAGCAAGCTTGCCGTTGAGGCGCTCACCCGCAATGTCTCGGCCGAGATGGGTGCGCATGGAATTCGCGTAAATTGTATCCACCCTGGCCTCATTAATACGCCCATGATCAGCTGGGTCATGCAGGATGAGACTCTACTGCCTCAGGTGGTCGCGCAGATCTCGCTCGGTCGTCCTGGACAGCCGAAAGAGATTGGCAGTGTCGCTGCTTTCCTGGCGTCTGACGAAGCGGCATACATTACAGGACAAGCCCTCTACGTCGATGGCGGATGGGTAGGCAAGTAGGATCTTGCTTCCATTGAAACAAGAATGAGCTGGAGGTCTCCTCCAGCTCATTTTATTGATCTACTTCACGCAAATGCTGAGCAGAATCCATACCGCCAGAGTAGTCACTCCAGGTGGTATGTGGCACGTGACTGCCACGGGCGTACGCTGTCTGCAAATTCTGGTGATGAGAATTCAGGTAGGCCCCCGGTACAACACGCCACAAAGATAAGTGCATTTGAATTTGACTCTTCTTTCAGATCCCTCTAGTCACTGACTTGCAGAAAACCGTCTTGTTCTCTGTTCGGGTGCTGGACGGCGGCAGCATTGAGATTGATCCCGTTAAAAAAAGAAGCCCGTCAGCCATGAGCTGACGGGCCTGGAGGTTAGAAGTTAGAAGTTGATTCGGCCGGCAACCTGAAGCAGTCGCGGGTCATTGAGCTGATTCGTAATCTGCCCAACCTGCGAGTTGCCGATTGACGTGTTTGGATTTGAGAACTGCACGCGATTGAAAAGATTGAACGACTCAATACGAAGCTGCAATGTGAGTTTCTCGGTAAGGCTGGTGTCTTTGAACAGCGCCAGATCGAAGTTAGCCTGTCCGGGACCCCGTAGTGTGTTGTCTGTACGAGATTCGTTGCCGAACGAGAAGGGAGTTGCGGGTGCTGCGAAGCATCCGGTATTGAAGTAGGTGCTCTTGCTGGAACTGTCGCCAAGCCGTTGCTGAATCGGGCCGCCAACCTTCTTCGAACAGCCTGCCACCACATTCGGCCGCGTGTTTCCTGTCAAGGCATAGGTCGAGATATTGTTCTGCGCCATTGTCAAGGCAAGAGGATAGCCTTCTTGGAACGTTGTCACGCCATTGAAACCATATCCGCTGACCAGTTTGTCGACGAAACCGGAGACATTGGAAAAGAACCGCTGATTGCGTCCAAATGGAAGCGAATAAACATAGCTCACAACCAGCCTCTGGCGCGAGTCGAAGCTCGACAGCGAGTACTCTTTCGACAGGTCGTTGAGATTTTGATATCCGGCAGAGCCTGTTGAATCGAGCCAGGAGGTCAATGTCTCCACGTTCGCCATCAGCTTCGAGAACGTGTAGGACCCGAGGAGAACGCCACCCCGCGAAAAGCGCTTCTCTGCCTTCATCTGCAGCGCGGTATAGTTGCTAACGCCCTGGTAAGAGCCGGTGTTGTTCATGCTGCCGTACTGCGGATATGGCCGTAACAACTGGTTCTGTGAAACCGTCGGATCTTGCAGCGCGCCTTGTGAGATCTTGCCATAGAAGGGGTTTGCGACCTTTTTTGTCAGGAAGCACTTAGTGGTTAGATTCGCAGTTGCGCCCACGCAGTTCGGATCGCTGGCAGCCTGGTTCAGAATAGTCTCTGAAACCTGGTTGATGTTGTAACTGACAGGGAGGTGAGAGCCGTGCAGTCCAGCATAGGCAACTTCGAGGGCAACCCCTTTCGGCAACTGCCTCTGGATCGCGAAGTTCCACTGATAAGTGGCGCCATTTTCTTCATCCTGCAAGACGGCGTTCGGTGTGCCGCCCAGCAGTATCTGCTGATAGCTTGGATCGCGGCCCGGCGCGCCCAGCAAACCGCTTGGGAAAGGATTGTCGAGCGTTGTTGCCGGAGTTGCGTTGTTGTCGGTAGAGACAACTTGATTATTGTTCACGTAGTTGATGCCCGACTGGATAGGCGCTTCAGGAAACTGCAGATCGGAAGGAACGACAAACTTACCCCATCCGGCGCGGATCACAGTGTTGTCGTCCAGTCGGTATGCGAGGCCAAGGCGCGGTGAAAAATTGGTGAAGTGTTCGTTACGCATTCCGAGCGCGGGATGCTGCGGCGTCCCCACCAGATCGAATGCCCCTAACACTGGCTTGCCATTGATAGAAACAGCGCCAAGGACCGGGTTGACCTCGGTCGGGTTGAAGGTTGCGATGCGGTTATGACGCTCCCGGTAGACGCCCGGAATCTCATAGCGCAGCCCTAGTGTCAACGTCAGCTTGTTGTTGACAGTCCAGTTGTCAGAAACGTAATAGCCCTGATAGTAGATCGTCTGATTGGTCGGTGGCGCAATCTGCACTATGCCCGATGATGCATATCCGAGCAGGAAGGAGGCAAAGGGATTGCCAGTGCCGGAGGCCGCCGAGGCGCTCTTGCCCGTGAACACATTGTTGAAGGCGAAGACTCCGCCAGGCGAGTTGTTCTGGAAGTACAGCATCTCCAGGCGCCGCAGGTCAGCGCCGAACTTCAGAGTATGACCATGAATGGTCTTTGAGACGCTTGGAGCAATAACATAGTTATTGTTGATGGATGAGATCAATCCGGATGAAATCTGGTTGTAGGTGGGGTTCGCCATTGTAAAGGTGGGGACGGTCGTAGAAGGGGTCAGATTGTTCAACGTTGGGATCTGGCTGAAATAGCTTGGAAATCCAAGGTTAGTCGCGTCATATCCCAGCGTGCCCGGCGTGCGCTTGTAATTCCAGCGCAGGTAGGATACGTGAAGGTCCCCAATGGTCGTCGGGTTGAAGACATAGGTGTCGCCGACCACGATCTGGTTGGTGGTGAATGCCTCGGGAGAGATTGGGTCTCCGGAGAAGAGTCCGTTTCCGTATGTGTCCGATGCAATATTCTGCGAGTTCCAGCGCGTATACCGTCCGAAGAGCCGCTGCTTGTCGCTCAATGTGTAGTCCAGACGCGCCGTGTATTGATCGTTCTTGCCACCCGCGTGTCCATACTTCACAAAGTTTTGGGTAAGGTTTGAATTGGTTGGCTCGGCCCAGTAAGGAAAGGCAATCACGTTCTTGGCGACTGTGTTGAAGCGTTCCTTGGGAATGATGTTGCCGGGGAAACGCGCGCGCGTCGCCTTGTCATCGCAAGCCGCGGCCCCGTTCACTCCGCATGGTGTCAGAGGATCGTAGATGTAGGTCGGAGTCTTATTCTTAGCCGGATCGAGAAGCTCGGAAAAATCACCCCGCCGCATCGCATCCGTGGGCACGGTGTAATTGAACAGGTGGCCCTCCGATTCCCGGTATCCCTGATAATCAAAGAAGCCGAACAGCTTGTCACGCCAGATTGGGAAGCCTATATTGCCGCCAAATTGGTTCTGGTGATAGGGCGCGACAGGAAGCCACTTACTCGGGTTCGGATCGTGTTTCGAAAAGTAAGGCGTCGCGTTCAGCACTGTATTGCGCAGGAACTCATATGCCGTACCGTGAATGTGATTAGTTCCGGATTTAGTGGAAATGTTGATCACGCCGCCGGTATACATGCCATATTCAGCCGTATTGTTGTTGGTCTGTACACGGAATTCCTGCACGGAGTCCTGCGACGGCACCAGTTCGGTGGCATTGCCCATGGAGATGTTGACGGGCGCGCCGTCCACTAGGGTTGAGCTCTGGTTCGCCGTGCCTCCGCCAATCTGGTAGTTGCCTGCGGCGAAGACATTCTTTCCGGTCAAGTTGCCCGAAGAGCTGCCCTGGGGCACAACGCCCGGAACCAGGCCGACCAGCGCAAGAACGTTTCTTCCATTCAACGGTATATCGGTTACGGCCTTGCCCTGCACCACCTGACCAAGCGCGGCGTTCTCAGACTGGATCAACGGGGCCTGCGACGTGACCGTCACCTGCTCGCTGACCGCTCCGACCGTCATGGTCACATCAATACGTGCAGCCTGGGCTACCAGCACCTCCACCGGGTTCCGCGAATAGCGCTTGAAGCCGGTATTTTCAACCGTAACGGTATAGGCGCCCGGCGAAAGAGACAGAACCTGATAATCACCGGAGTCGCTGGTCATCACCGTACGCTTTGCGCCTGTGCCATCGTTTGTGACGGTAACGGTCGCATTCGCAAGGGTTCCCCCGCTGGAATCGGTAACCGTACCGACAATCGAGCCAAATGTGCTCTGCGCCAGGGAGAGAGATGTAAGCGCGAACAGGCTAAACACGAAAATTGATATTGTCCGCAGGGCGGATCTGAATGTGGGCATTGCTCCTCCGTCGAGCACCGTATGACCATTTAGCGCAAAACACAATGCGTATTGTGCAATGGTGTTTGGTGATGGCGGCAACACTATCACCCGGCTTCAACGGAAGTCAAGGAAGAATTCATTGAAAATTCCCACGGATTTTTTTGTGCTTTTATCTGCACGAAACTAAAGGAAAGATGTGTGCTTGAAACGCTTTAAATATGGTCGGGAGCGGACATCATGCAACATTGTGGTACAAAGCCAAGGAAGCTGGAAAACGCAGATGGGAGCGCGTCTGAAACACGGCGCGTCGGAGTTCCATCTGGCGAGCAGCTTTGATACCGGCTCAAGGGGGAATCTGTGATGGCCTACCGAAAGGGACTTCTGCTGCTTGGGGCAGCATCTTTGTTGTTCGCAGGCGCGAGGCAAGAGAAGTTGCATCTGAGTTTGACGCATGTCATGGCTGCTTCGCAAACCCGTGCGGATTCGAGCACACAATCTGTATCGCTCAAGGTCGAAAGGCTAGACCCGGCGCTCGACAATATCGTTCCTTTAAACGCAAAGCTTGAAAAAGTAGCGGATGGCTTTAAGTGGACCGAAGGCCCTGTGTGGATTCCTGATGGATATCTCCTCTTCGCCGAAATTTCAAGCAACAGCATTCGTAAAGTGACGCCTGCAGGCCAGGTCAGCATCTTTATGCAGCCGAGCGGATATAAAGGGAAGGCCCCGTACGGCGGTCCCGAGCCCGGATCGAACGGCATGACGCTCGATCCCCAAGGCCGTCTCACCGTTGCCGGTCATGCGCAGCGCGATGTGTGGCGGTTGGAGTCGCTCAATCCCCACGCGACTGCCACGATTCTGGCAGACAGTTATCAGGGGAAAAAGCTGAACAGCCCCAACGATCTTGTTTACAAATCCGATGGCTCGCTCTACTTCACTGACCCGCCGTACGGCCTTCGTACCCAGGACGATAAAGATCCAGCGAAGCAGTTGGATGTGAACGGCGTCTATCGCATTCCAGGAGCAACTTCGCAGGCTCCGGGTAGTCAGCCGCAGCGTTCGCAGCTTCAGCTTCTCATCAAAGATCTCCCTCGTCCTAACGGCATCGCCTTTTCTCCGGACGAGCATTTCCTTTATGTCGACAGTTCACAACCGCAAAAGATATGGATGCGGTATCCGGTAAAAGCCGATGGCACACTTGGCCCGGGCAAAGTATTTTTCGATGCCAGTTCCGATCACAGACCCGGCGGCCCGGATGGAATTAAAGTTGACCGAAAGGGAAACGTCTACAGTACCGGTCCGGGAGGCATCTGGATCTTCTCGCCGGAGGGAAAGCACCTCGGCACGATTCCTCTCCCGAAGGCAGCAGGCAACATCGCATGGGGAGGCGCGGACTGCCGAACGCTCTACATCACGATGAGCGACACGATCGAGAGAATACAACTCAAGAGCGCAGGCCAATGCTTTCAGCGCAAAGCACAATCCAGGTGATTGACTAGATTGATTTGAGGTACGCTTTCGCTGCTTCCAGCTCAGGAAATAACCGCTCTTCGGCCTGAAACTCGCGGGAATGGACGCAGCGTCGCCCAGCCTTGACCCGGACCGGATGCTTGAGGTGAAGCATCTCGTGGTAGAGGAGATACTCTACGGCGCAGCGCGGTGTGTCCGGACGGTCAAAGATGCGGCTGACAACAATCGTGTTGTGGGCCGCGTCGTAATGACCCAGCATCCGGCGCGCGTGGTGGGCGCTCCAGGTAAGGGTGGGCCGTCCTAATAGGCCGTGGAAGAAGCGGGTATTGAGAGATTCGAAGACTTCGTCGAGGTCGTAGTGATGGCCGACGGAGGTAAGAATGCGTTTGCGACCTCGCGTCTGGCGAATGTGTTCGGCCTGTTTCGAGACAGCTTCAGAACTGACGTGACGCCGATAGCGGTCAGCATGCATGGGAGCAATAGGCTTTTTGTAGAGCTTGGCCAACAGGATATGGGCGATGGCGCGATGGACCGATTCAGGAGCGGACTCCAGAAGGTCGGAGAGTCGAACATGGAGCCTGCCTTCGCGAAGGCGAATCGTGGTGTTGAGCGACGTAAAACGACGAAAACGGATGTCAAAGGGGGGAATGGGAGCGCGAGGACGAAGGTCTCGATACTGCTCTTCAAAAATAGGAATGAGTGCTGAGGACACCGTTTCTTAAGATTAACACGACAGATTGTGGGACATTAGCGTGGAATATCGATAGATCCGTTCTTGTTCTCTTTTGCCGGTGGATGGGCGGCAAACCACGTCTTCTGTGAATCGATGAGTTCTGTCGTGTCCTCCCGAAGGTCGCGGATGGCTTCGAGGGCTAGTTTGCGGGAGACGTTGTAGGCCTCGTTGTCGGGCGGCGACTTGATCGTAGAGGCCCATCGGTCAGTCGCTTCAAGCAGTTTGGGAAGGGACTTGCGTATGTCGCTGTGGCGGGTGCTGTAGTCGTCGAGATTGTCCTCAAGCTCGTCGGCGATGGAGGTGAATTGCTCGAGCAGGTCGTGAGTGTCCTGTTCGCGTCCGGGACGGCGGGGCTTGGCAAAGATGTCGCGAATAGCGTTCGACCGATCATCGAGGAACTTGACGAACACGAGTACGCGATCCCGCGGCACGTAAGCAGCATCGCGGAGCTGCTCAACCTCTGCATCAGACAGTGCATTCTCGCCGCTGCTTTGGGCGTGAAGCGATGGGCAGAGAACGAGAACAATGAGGGCGAGACAGATTCGTCGCAGCATTCGGCTAATGATCGAACACTTGGTCTAGGATCTGGTTTTGGACCAGATCGAGTTGTTTGAGTGTCGCCTGAACGGTGGTGCGATCGTCGCCCGAAGCGAGATGAAGCGATTGGGCGAGACGCAAAGTGGTGTGATGCATCAGCATTTCGGCGTTCTTGAGGCGCTTGGTGTTTCTGGCCAGGCTCGACGAGATGAGATGCGCGTAACTGCCGATCTGCTTGAGGGTTGCGTTTGCCTGATCGTCGTCGCCATTCACAATCTGTTTGACGGCCATTTCAGTCATGGTGTGGACCAGCTCGGTGTAAAGATAGCACTGATCGCGAGGATTGGCCTGCTGCGCACGCATTTCAAGCTGATTGAGAGTCTGAGCGTCAGGAACGGTTTCGTCGATGGCGGCTTGAGCCAGAGGAGTAAAGCTGAAAATTAGAAGGGAACCGAGAAGGAGGCTGAGGGCTTTATATGCCGATTTCATAACGCACCTCGAAGGGAGCGCTACCGCGTGTGTTCGAGGGTGACAAGGCGGTGGCGGGCCTGCCACTCCTCATCCGGGAATTTTCCATTCGCCACGGAGAGAAACTGCTTGTACAGGTCAGATGCTAGTTTGACCTGGTGGAGTTTGTCGTGCGCTGTGGCCGCGAGGAACAGGCTCGACGGTGACTGTGGCTGCACTTTATCACGAATTGACAAAGCTTGCAAGGTGGTGGCGGGGTCGTTATTGGCCGAGGCGGCGAAGGCGAGATGGCTTGCTGCGAGCGCGAGATCGTCCTTGGTGGGGAAGGCGGAGGGCTGGGCGACCGTGCGCTTGAGGATGGTTTCCGCTTCGGCGAACTGCTTGAGATGGATAAGAGCGTCGGCGTGATCGGTAACCAGCGTTGGATCGTTGGGATAAGCCGTGGTGAGGCTTGCGTAGAGCGGAGCGGCTTTGTCGAACTGGCCGTTGCTGCTGTAGAGATGAGCGAGCAGCCGGGTGAGCGATGGGTCACTTGAATTCGAGGTGTGGAGCTTTTCGACAAGAGGAATGGCCTTTTCCGGCTGATTCTGAGAGTCGTAAAGACTGGCCAGTTGGGCATTGAGCGTTGGGTCGTCTGGATTCTTCTTAAGCGCGGAGGTAAGCAGGGCTTCGGCCTGGTCAGACTTCTTCTCACGCTGGAGAAGGTGGACCAGTGAAGCGGTGGCATCGGGGTTTTTCGGATCTGCGGCGAGGAGCCGGCGGTAGGCGGCTTCGGCTGCCGGAAGGTCGCCGGAGGCTTCGGCCAGTTCGCCCGAGAGAATGATGTCGTCCGGCGTCTCCGGAGAGATCTTCATTGCGGCCAGAAGTTCGTCGCTTGCATCGGAAGGCCGATTGGACTGGTCAAGGCGGGCCAGGGCGCGCCAGGCCCGAGCTTTGAGTGCGGGATCGTTGGATGGGGTCAGGGTAGTGGCCGTGAGGAGTTCGGCGCGGGCCTGATCATGCTGACCTGTTCGGGCGAGCAGCAGACCCAGGGAGAGATGCGGCTCGAAGTATTTGGGATCGGCTGCGGCAGCTCGGCGATAGTTATCAGCGGCATTGGAAGTCTGGTCGAGGGCTTCCTGGGTGAAGCCGAGATCATAAAGGAGATGGGCGTCGGTGGGATATTTGGCTACAAGAGTGGTAAGCAGTTTGAGGGCGGCAGGAAAGTTGTGCTGGTCAAGAGCGTCGTTGGCCTGCTCGCGGAGAGGGTCCTGCTGGGAGGGTGTCTGGGATTTAGGAGCGGTGGTATCGGTGGTTCCGGCCGGAAGTTGGGCATGGAGCATCCCGCCGCTGAGGAGGCAAAAAAATATTAATATCGCCGGTAGAGAGACAGCGTGGGAGCGCAGGGGTTCGCGGGTAATTGTATGGTGTGTGGCGTTTGGCATCGTGGTACCCCTCCCCCGTACTTAGTATCCAAAGTCTTCGGAAATAAGACTTTAGGTCTGGACTCAGGTCCGGCGTTAAGTGCTGAAGCCCGGCCTGGAATGGCCGGGCTTCAATAGCTTTCCTTTGATTAAAGGATAGCAGGTGTGTCAAGCGTTGGCAGTTTGAGCCTCGACAGAGACTTCAGGCAGAAGCCTGGCCTGCCAGCTCCGTCCGTCCGGCTGCCCGCAGGGCGTCGGTCACATTGCCGCGATGCATGACCTGATGCAGCGCAAGGGTGAGAAAGCTGCGACCGAAGGTAGCGAACTCCTGCTCCCGTCCCTTTGGGGGTGAGTTCGTGGGCTTGTTGAGGTCTTCTTCGCTGAGGGAATTGAGAAGCTTGATATTTTGCTCCCGCAACTGACGATATTTCTCCCGCACTTCGGCAAAGGAGGGATAAGCAGCAGAATCGGCAACGGGCAGGGTGCCTTCGCCAAAGTAGCGCTTCCATGCTGCCGCAGGATTTTCCTCTCCGAAAAGTATGGCTGGAATCGTTCCTTCGATTA